>Ga0209208_10009916_pt1 | contig 12458 bp, 9 predicted proteins | sample S1TSphfallax_3_FD_187694 | JGI IMG/M metagenome (GOLD analysis project Ga0209208, IMG submission 187694) | Host-associated microbial communities from peat moss isolated from Minnesota, USA - S1T2_Fd - Sphagnum fallax MG (SPAdes) (version 2) | ecosystem: Host-associated > Plants > Peat moss >...
GCTTTGAGAATTGGCTGACAATTTTCCTTGTCTAACTCGATTAGCTCACGGTTAATTGTTCTCAAAGTGTTTTCTACTTCCTCATTCGATGAATCCGAGGGAGGATCAGGTATAACATCCACACCTTTACTCCGGACTTCAGTGTTCTTGTCTAAAAATTCCTGAACCTGGTGATATGATGCAGCTAGGGGAGGATGAGTTTGAGCGATCACATTTAGTTTAACAATATCTGTGGGTAGATTAACTGTATTGATCTCCCTTTGCACCGCATCTGGTAGTGGTTCATCAAGCAGAGACAGAGCGAAAATAAAGGCTTTTAGTTCAGAAGCTGCTATGGGGTTCATGGGGAAAAATGCCCGTAATGGTAAATGCTGACCAGAAATAAGGATCATTATACGGCTGATGGTTGGGTTGTGATGATTGCTGAAGCCTTTCTAAACAGCGTGACAAAAATCTTTCCATCATCTCTTCATTGGGTGAAAGACTAGCAATTTCCGCACCATACCACTCTGCCAACTGAGCATTTGTCACATCCCGTAACCATCGACTAGCTTCAGCCAAAGCCACAGCAACACCCTTGCCCTGTTGTAGTAAATGGTAGAATTGAATCATCAGTATAGTACTAGGAGCCGATTCCACGTTCCACAGTGTACTGACAACATGAGACACACCGCACCACATAAAACCACTGGTAAGACCGACAAATTCCGTCGTAATGGTTTGATTCCCTGTGATTGCCGTTTCACAAGCTGCAAGAGTCACAAGTTCATAACCTGTCAAATCTAGATTTTCCATATCAGCCAACGTCAGCCTATCGTCACCCGCTAACATCAACGCAGATAAAGTTGGATTGCGGAACTCATATGTTCCATGCCCTGTAAAGTGAAAAATGCCGTAGCCTTGGGGTAAAGCTGCCATGACTGCCGCTTTAGTAGCTTCTGCCGACGGGTAGCGGGTGTGCTTAGGGAACATCCGGGTAATAGCGGCTGATTCAACTTCAGCAAACTCCAAGGGTGGATAACCTGTACTACTGGGATATTCTACGCTGAGTAGGGGTAAGTTAGGAATTGCTTGAATATGGGGTTGTTGCCGACCTTTGAGACTAATCCCCATATGGGCACTAGGTAAATAGGTGATGGTGAAATCATCAGGAAACAGTGCATGGATGGGGAAGCGGTGTAAATCCTGGTGGGGAATGAAGATTAAATTCTGAATTGGGGACGGGGAATTTCTGATGGTGTCAACAATGGTGGAAATATCCAAAATTTGAGCCAATTCCTGCAACCTGTGCAACAAATCAACCCGCCAAGTCGTTGGTTGTTGATCTTCTTTTTTCCCCTGATTGTATTGATTGTTCCACGTCTTCACCCAAGCGGCAAAATCATCAAGGCGATTGTCCCCAGGTTTAACAATGGGTTCGGCATTGGAGGTAAGGATGAAAGTATGTAAAGCATAGGGGCTGAGATGCCAGTAAACTATGGCTGTGGTGGAGTTGAGTAGCTGTTGTATCTCCTCCCAACTAGGTGACGTATCACTCCACCCAGTTAACAGCCAACTTAAACAGGCATTTTTCCCCTGTTCTGCCAACTCCAACGCCTGTACCATCTGCCCAGATTGCACAGCTAAATCCACAGTCAACTGCTGAAAGCCAGCAAATTTCAACACCAGTCGTTGTTTCTCCCTGGGAGTTTGGCACTCATCTAGGAGCCGACGTAACAAATCAGTCCCCCGTCGCTGAAGTTCTTGAGCTTGGTCAATTTCGCCCAAATCCAACTGGACACTAATCAAGTCCCGCAACACATCTAGATGTAACTGGGGGAAATCTGCTTCCGTCAGGGTTGTTAGTGCTTGGTTGTAGCTGGTAACAGCTTTATTATAGTAGGCAGGGTGATACCTAGATGCTTTGCCTTGGAGGTAGTGAGCCTTACCTATGGCTTGATGCAGACTGCCAAAACCCTCTGGGTGGGTATTTTGGGGACAATACTTCAAACCTTCGTGATAACTTGCTAGTTCTCCCTCATAACCACGTTTGTTGAGTTCAGGATTTGATTGAACTATACCAAGAAGTAAGCTATGTGGCTGATTAACACTAACTGATCGCCTAGATGCAATCCCTCGGTTGTTCCAAGCTTCGTGGAAATCAGGTTTAAATTGCAGTGCTCGGTCGTAGGAGGCGATCGCTTCTTCATACCTGCCTAAATAAAATAGCGCAGTCCCTCGGTTGTTCCAAGCTTCGTGCTTATCAGGTTTAAATAGCAGTGCTTGGTCGTAGGCGGCGAGCGCTTCTTCATACCTGCCTAAATTAGATAGCGCAATCCCTCGGTTGTACCAAGCTTGGTGGTAATCAGGTTGAAATCGCAGTGCTTGGTCGTAGGCGGCGAGCGCTTCTTCATCCCTGCCTAAATTCCTTAGGGCAATCCCTCGGTTATTCCAAGCTTGGTGGAAATCAGGTTGAAATCGCAGTGCTTGGTCGTAGGCGGCGAGCGCTTCTTCATCCCTGCCTAAATTCCCTAGCGCATACCCTCGGTTATTCCAAGCTTGGTGGTAATCAGGTTGAAATCGCAGTGCTTGGTCGTAGGCGGCGAGCGCTTCTTCATCCCTGCCTAAATTCCCTAGCGCATACCCTCGGTTATTCCAAGCTTGGTGGTAATCAGGTTGAAATCGCAGTGCTTGGTCGTAGGCGGCGAGCGCTTCTTCATCCCTGCCTAAATTACTTAGCGCATACCCTCGGTTGTGCCAAGCTTGGTGGTAATCAGGTTGAAATCGCAGTGCTTGGTCGTAGGCGGCGAGCGCTTCTTCATCCCTGCCTAAATTACTTAGCGCATACCCTCGGTTGTGCCAAGCTTGGTGGTAATCAGGTTGAAATCGCAGTGCTTGGTCGTAGGCGGCGAGCGCTTCTTCATCCCTGCCTAAATTACTTAGCGCATACCCTCGGTTGTGCCAAGCTTGGTGGTAATCAGGTTGAAATCGCAGTGCTTGGTCGTAGGCGGCGAGCGCTTCTTCATCCCTGCCTAAATTCCTTAGGGCAATCCCTCGGTTATTCCAAGCTTGGTGGAAATCAGGTTGAAATCGCAGTGCTTGGTCGTAGGCGGCGAGCGCTTCTTCATCCCTGCCTAAATTACTTAGCGCATACCCTCGGTTGTGCCAAGCTTGGTGGTCATCAGGTTGAAATCGCAGTGCTTGGTCGTAGGCAGCGAGCGCTTCTTCATCCCTGCCTAAATTCCTTAGGGCAATCCCTCGGTTATGCCAAGCTTGGTGGAAATCAGGTTGAAATCGCAGTGCTTGGTCGTAGGCGGCGAGCGCTTCTTCATCCCTGCCTAAATTACTTAGCGCATACCCTCGGTTGTGCCAAGCTTGGTGGTCATCAGGTTGAAATCGCAGTGCTTGGTCGTAGGCAGCGAGCGCTTCTTCATCCCTGCCTAAATTCCTTAGGGCAATCCCTCGGTTATGCCAAGCTTGGTGGAAATCAGGTTGAAATCGCAGTGCTTGGTCGTAGGCGGCGAGCGCTTCTTCATCCCTGCCTAAATTACTTAGCGCATACCCTCGGTTGTGCCAAGCTTGGTGGTCATCAGGTTGAAATCGCAGTGCTTGGTCGTAGGCAGCGAGCGCTTCTTCATACCTGCCTAAATTACTTAGCGCATACCCTCGGTTGTGCCAAGCTTGGTGGTCATCAGGTTGAAATCGCAGTGCTTGGTCGTAGGCAGCGAGCGCTTCTTCATCCCTGCCTAAATTACTTAGCGCATACCCTCGGTTGTGCCAAGCTTGGTGGTCATCAGGTTTAAATCGCAGTGCTTGGTCGTAGGCAGCGAGCGCTTCTTCATACCTGCCTAAATTCCTTAGGGCAATCCCTCGGTTGTACCAAGCTTCGTAGTAATCAGGTTTAAATCGCAGTGCTTGGTCATAGGCGGCGAGCGCTTCTTCATATCTGCCTAAATTCCTTAGGGCAATCCCTCGGTTATTCCAAGCTTGGTGGAAATCAGGTTGAAATCGCAGTGCTTGGTCGTAGGCAGCAAGCGCTTCTTCAAAATTTCCGACTGCAGATTGTTGAACCCCCTGATCAAACCAAAATTCGTGGTTGTTGTGTTGAGATTTTGATGCTAGTTTAGATGCTTGATTAAAGGATGCGGTCGCTTCTTCATATCGACCTAATTTACGTAATGCTGTCCCCCGATTTTGCCAAGCTTTCTGTTCATCAGGGTTAATTGGGATAACTCGATCAAAACAGGCGATCGCTTCTTCATATTGTTCTAAGTCTAATAATCGTATACCTTGATTCAATAAATCTTCTATATTATCTTCCCCCGACGGTCTACCCCTTTCTAGCTGTTGTCCAATTTCACCTGCTAGATTACCCACTTCCCCCACATCCAAACGACTTAAGAGCACCATCCTCTGTGCTAATTCTTCATTCCCTGGGGGTGCTGCCAACAATCTCTCCCCAAAACTCCGCAACCACACCACTAAATCAGCCTGGTTGATGTGCTGTGTGTCCAAAAAAGCTTTAACCCGTCCCCGCGTCCAACCTTCACCTACCCCTGCTAACAACTGGAAGAACAAAGCTTCATACTCTGCATCTGTTAACGGCTGGAGTGGTTTTACTTGTGTCTGCTTCCCAGGGGGAGAGGCCTGTTGATTACTAAATAACCGCCTAAATAACCTTTTGAGCCACTGCCAAAGCCGTCTCAGCATACGCTGTTAACTCGTAAATGCTACTTAGTTGTATGTTAACTTATATCTGGCAGTGTTCTCCGCTTAGCATTGTTTGGATAGTAACTCCTAATGCTGACAAAATTATAATTAGCTTGGGCAATGCGATCAACTACGGTGGATTGTCTCGTCATGATCTTATCTGCGGGGCTGCGCCAATACTTGCAGTGGATGCTCCGCGCTATCGTATTTCTGGGGTGGAATGTTAGTTGCTGTTATCACCATGACCGAATTTTAGATTTTAGATTTTGAATTTCTAATCCAAAATCTAAAATCTAAAAAGGTCTCAAGCCCCCAAATTTATTTGTGGGACAAATCCAAAATCTACAATCTAAAATTTTTTACTCAAGCCCCAACATCGACGGTATGGGGTTAATCTAAAATCCAAAATCTAAAATCCAAAATTGATTGACTTCTTCTTTTAAGATACAGGGTAGGAAGTGCAGAGTTGCAGTTAGAGAGAGCCAAGAAATAAATGCTCCACTCTCATAGTGTATATAATGCACTCCAAGAAAGAATCTCTATCTATCCTTAGGGAGTATGTCACTTTTGAAGGCGCATAATTTGAGTGCCTTGGCAATGAGGTAGTTGAAAGCCCGTAAGTAGAGCGTTTTCAGCCATGAGTATAAATAATCCTATGTATCAGTGACATACTCCCCTTCTGCACTCACTTCTCTGTACTCATCTGGTTGCTGCTTTTCTATGTCTCCCACCTGAACAGATTTCCCTGACTTTTTTGTCGCCTTTGGGGTTCAGCAGTCTCTCCATCACCGTTAAGTACAATTTGACATCATCATTCCTGAAACCCTATTTACCTCGTATCCCCTGTAAACGGTTACCACCTCATATTTGGTACTTCCTGTGAGTGCGTAAGTCCTACCAAAATCTAAAATTCTCTAGCTCAAGGGGGGTTTCGAGGGTGGTAACACCTCCTCCCTACCCAACAACTTGAAAACTATTGGGTTTGCTTGAGAAAGTTGAGCATCTCTGTAGCAACAATTTTAGGTGACTCAATAATAAAACCATGTCCACCATCAATAACGGATAATTTAGCGTTAGGAATACCTGCTGTTAGTTGCTGAGAAAATTTGATGGGTAGGAGAATATCTTGCTTACCCACTAACACTAGAGTGGGACAGAGAATGTTTTGTAGAAGATCGATAGTATCACCACCAAGGATAGCCTGACTATGGTGATAAATGCTGTGAATCGGAGGTAAAAAAGGGTAATTTACAGCCGATTCAATCAATTGTTCGATTATTTCTGGTGTAGAGTAAAAATTTCGACTAAAAATCCAAGGGAAGATAACTTGATGATAAAGCTTCATATCTATATATTGAGGCAGTACACCCCAAGTAGTAATAATATGATTAAGTTGCTCATCACTCTTGGCAAGAGAAGAGATAAGTATTAATTTTTTGACTTTTTGCGGATATAGTAATGCTAGTTCCTGGGCAATTTGTCCACCCATAGAATGTCCTGCGACCTGTACTTGATGAATATTCAAATACTCAAGTAATGCAGCGATATCATGAGCTAATTGTTGCAAACTGTATGGACTATCAGGTGCGGAACTCCGTCCCACACCTCGATTATCTAGGCGAATTATTTGATATTGGGAGGTAAAATGCGGCATTAGTACTGACCAATATGTATGATCGCACAAGAAACCAGAAATCAACAGCAAAGGTTCACCTGTACCTTGAATGTCGTAAAATAAATCAATACCATTTAAGTTCACTTTTGGCATAATCAAATTCTGAGGGAGAGTTTTAATACCCTTGTGGGGAATTAGTGAGTGGAAATACAACCCTTTGAAACCGAGTCTAGCTGCAGATTCTAGGAGCGATTTTGGCAGACCTGAGCAAAAACTCCATTCCAGCCTTTGACCACTCCCTCGTTGAACCTGATTGAAACTGTGATAACTATTGATTTGTTAAGGTTCTGGCGATTTTACAGACCCCCTAGGGTTTTTGCCTTCAGTAGGTGAGAGTTAATCGTGATGTTGACTATAAAATTTGGAGTTTAGACTAAATTTTCTCGCTCTCTCTTTTGGCGGGCGGATAGCGATTACTATAAAGTGGGCGTTTCGCCATGCAGAAGCTGCGGCTACGCCAACGCGCTTTGTCAGCGTATCGCATCTGCGGCTTGAAGGGGTAGATAAGTACTTGAACCAGTAATTCCAAATTCAAATTTTGACAAGGGGGACAACTTACCTTGAGGATATTAGTTACCGCCAGGTAAATTATCTGGGTCTAATCCGAGTGAGCGCATATACTCTGCCAACCTTTCGGCTCGTTGCCATTCAAGTTCAGCCCGTTGCCGTTCAGCTTCTTTCTGTTCCCGTTCAAGTTCAGCCCGTTGCCGTTCAGCTTCTGCCCGTTGCCGTTCAGCTTCTTTCTGTTCCCGTTCAAATTCAGCCCGTTGCCGTTCAGCTTCAGCCCGTTGGTATTCAAATTCTACACGTTGCAGCCGTTGCTCTGACTCGGCACTTAATTCTACTGGTGTCAAAAACCTCTTCCCATCTGGACGGTAAATCACTAACTCCCCAAATCCTGTCTCAAACTTAATCCCTAACCGGGGACTCACCCACCCATTCACCTGTTTCATTTGTACTAGTTGATTCTCCCGTCGCATCCACCCCTCTAGCTGCCATGATTCCGGGTCATAGATGTAGTACTCTTCTACTCCATATTCTGCATAAAACTCCAACTTCTGTTGCATTTTCTTCTCAGTGTTACTATCGGAGAGGATTTCAAATACAACTTGCGGGGGGATATTATCTTCTTTCCACTGTAGATAAGACTTTCTTTTTCCCTTGGGTCTACCAAATATTACCATCACATCTGGTGCCGTGGATGCTATCGGTGTCAAGGGTACTGGGTACCAGAGTAAGTCTGCAGCGATGAAGATGTTTTCTACAGATGCAAACAAAATTTCGAGATTTTCCTTGATGGTGACAATCCATTTATATTGCTCGGTATTATCCGCCATCGGTTCACCATCGCTGCTGGGGTAGAGTATATCTTCGTCTATTTGTTTGGCTGTAACCATTTTTCAGTTACCTCTGTCAATTTTAGATTTTGGATTTTAGATTTTAGATTAGCCAAATTTTAGATTAGTGGGAAGAACGGCAGATAAGGTAGAAGAGGAGACAGTGGTGTAAGTAACCGAACAGAAATATTTACAAACTAATATCTAGTCTTATCTACACTGGGCACAGGATTTCAGCCCAGATTTTGTGTAATTAATTCTGTTCAAGTACTAAGGTCTGCTTTTTCGGGTAGAACATGAACAATTTCAATTCCATGTTTTGTCAGGCGGCAAAAGATCAAGTACTGATCGACTGGAAAGCTTCGCAGGGCTGGAGCTAAATCTTGTCGGGCAACCCCCATTTCTGGAAAACGAGCCAGCAGTAAAAACCGTTTTTGGATCTCATCCAGTATCTTATCTGCACTCTCTGGATAGAGTTGAGCGATGGCGAACCAGATGTCATCCAGGTCTTTCCTGGCCAGTTTTGCTAGCTTAAATCGACGACGGCTCATACAGTCTCACATTCAGCCAACCTCTGTCTTCCTTTAGCTTTAATGTTACCAAACAACTCTGGTAGCGTGTCCTCGTCGTACTCCTCGTAGTTGCCCAACTCTAGTTGTTCTATGCCAGCCGTAACATCTTTCTGTAAAGCATCCAGCTTCATCGCTCGCAATTCTTTTTCAACACTTTCTAATCGCTCCAGGATCTGTTGAAACGAGTGGGCATCCTGAACAATTACTGCTGCCTCCCCATTAACGGTTAAGACCAGGGGTGCTTTCGTCTCTCGGATTTGATCAATATAGTTACTGGCATTCCGGCGGAAATCAGTCAAGGATCGAATGTTTTGGAGGTTGATCATAGTTGCTCCTAATAAAGAGCAGAATTCGGTGCCTACCTTTGATGGTAGTTCTTCAAACAGTATTCGTCAACTGGTGGTGATCCGGAAGGAGTGATAAGGCTCAAACCCTTACCAATTCTGCATTGTATCCCTGTACAAAGTACCAGATCTCCCCTATGTGATTGTTGAGCTTTTTGGAGAATGAGAGGGGTACCAACTTAAGGCGGGACATCTTATACAGCAAGAGTTCTAGCTCTCTATACCCTCAGTCTATAGAATTACGGTTACAGCCGATCCAGCAGGGCAATAACTATCCTAAATTGTCCCACTTTACGCTTGGGATCAATGAGAGTGTTGACCTTACGAGTCGAGAAACTCTTTGTCTGAAGGTATTTTTTAATCTTTCTATATGATTAGTGAGACCTGTTTTTTTACTAGGGGTAAATCTAGCGAGCCTGTTACCAGGAGCAAGTAGTACAAAATCTGAGTTTTGTCGTTGTACCCATAATATTGCCGAAATGGAAGCATAAGTTTGCCACAGGTATTTGGCAAACTTATGCTTCTAATGCCTCTCTTCGTGGATAACAGCCGACCAGCGCGGCAGGAACACGTCCTCAGTACTCAACCGCATCAAAAAATCACGCAACGGTGCAGGATACAGCACGCAAGCATCAAGCAGGGCAGTGATGCGAACCATACGTCTAGTATCCCAAATCGAGGTCTTGGGCCTCCTTGGCTAACGCATCAAGGATTCCCTCCTGCCGCTCCTGTTCTGTCTGCTTGTACCTTATAACATCCTGTGCCATGACGCGGCGGTAGACACCGACCTTGCGTGAGGGGATGATGCCTTGATCCAGAAGCTTAACCAAGTAAGGACGGGAAACATTGAGAAGGTCTGCGGCTTCCTGAGTTGTCAGTTCAACTTCTTGAGGCAACAGTGTCACGGTCTCACCACGACTGACGGCATTTAGAACATCTATAATCAAGCAGAATATCCATCTGGGGATGGTAATCTGGCTATCCTTCAAAGTAGGATCGATGATCCCAAAGGTGATTGTCTCGGGTGGATTTTTCACGACATCAGCAAAGGACTGTAATGTCTGTGAAGCAAAATCAACTGCCTCAGGCGTTGGGGTGTAGGGTTTGATTGGGCGGAGTGTTGCCAATAGAACGCTATCCTTTCTTAAGATCTCTACCTCTCTATCAATTGTAGTGCGAACTCGAAATGGGCGAAACGGTCTGTAGTGAGTTCATGACTGGTGTCACTCAATGCAAGGATTTTGGATTAGCCGATTTTAGATTTTGGATTGAGAAGAGGACAGATCAATATTCTCCCTTTTGCCCTGCTTCCTCTCTACTTACTCCTCCTAATCTCAAATCCTTGCATCCAAAATTGGTAGCGTCAATTCTTTGCGAACCATCCTTGTTGTCAAAATTTCAATCCTGTTACTTGCTGCCCTTTATCCGTACTAGCATACAAGTATTATTAATCACTCTTTAAAGGTGACATGCTCCCATCTGAAAGTCAGTGCAGAAGCGACATAGGTAATTTTCAGTTGTTCCCCTTTATAGAAATTAGAGTCAAATTTGTAGAAGCTTGTAGGGAGCTTGAAATTCCTATAGAAAGCCAATTTGATTCTGGAATTAGATTCAGATCACAATGCCTTCGCTAATTTACAAGGTTTGCTTATGTATTAGTCTTTTTGCCCAAATTTTTGGTGGCATCTTTACTTAGGGACTTCCAACTAAAAAAATATCGAATTCCCAGGGGAGCAGAGGGAGTAACAGTCGTGTCGAGTCCATAAATTGGGATAATTTAATTTCTGGAAGTCCCTTATTGGGTTTAAGCTCTCGAAACTACCTTAATTGTTGCTGTTGTAGTTTCTCATTTACCCAAGCCATATCTGATTCTGACAAAGCAGGAATGGGGGGATGGCTGTAATCAATCCTTAAGTCATAGCTCCCTTGATCGTAAATCTCATCAAGCAATGACTTTAGGTTGAGGGCTGGTTCTGGTTCAGTAGCCCTCAATGGCACGGTAAATTCTGGAATCCGATCTAGCAAATTAAAACTATACAGATGAGCTTTTGGACGAGTTTCGCTATGACTGACTACAATTCGATAGTGACTTTGCTGAAAATTTCCTAGCATGGCCATCGAATTTCCCTGACGCAACAAATCGATTTCAACAAAATGAGTCGCACTACCCAAAATCTTTAACCGTTTTGTTTCGTATTGCAACCGCCCGATTCCCACCTGTTTATTTTTGGGAGAAAGCACCTCAATAATTGTAATGACTTCCTCTGTTTCAACAGCGCGAATTTCTAAATATCCCTCTGTCAAAATCTCTGGTAGGGGTAGCATTACCTCAACTGGCTGTGTTATTGAAGAAACAACTGCAAGATTAGATTCAGTTGGTGGTGATAACGAGCGCAAACTTTGTACTGATACATCTGGTACATCCACCAATACTGTATCTCCACTTACCTCATACACTCGTTCTTCAATGGCAACAATGTATTTGGGGCGAATTTGGGGTGCTAAGTTGTTGGCGATCGCTGTAATCAATCGATGATGAATTCCTGCCCAGAGTGAAGGATGTTCTAAATAAGGATTCATCCCAGGAAACGGAGAAGCCATTGTAAACACTCCCAACGCGATTCGCAAATAATACAAGCCCACCTAACTCCCATAATAATAGGAATCCGGTTTGACTCGGAGAAAGGATCTATTCCTATATAATGTTGGTTTCCCCTTCTTTTTGCTGTAAAATACTAAGTAAGTATAATAAATATTATCTATGAATACAACAAGCACATCTGGATTGGGTGGGACAATTCAAGAATACCTCTGGCAATGGGAAGGGCAGCAATTGCGAGTGGTCTATGAAACTCTTGGTCAAGGTAGACCCCTATTATTACTCCCAGCATTTAGCACTGTTTCCAGTCGCTCAGAAATGGAAGAACTGAGTAATTTACTAGCTCCCTATTTTCAAGTTTTTGCTCTCGATTGGCCTGGTTTTGGTGCCTCTGACCGACCTAGCTTAGATTACAGACCAGCTGTATTCCAACATTTTTTAGCTGATTTTGTCCAATCCACCTTCAACAGTCCAATTGCTGTAGTCGCAGCAGGACATAGCGCGGGTTATGTCCTACAACTAGCACAGAAACAATCCCAAGCCTTCTCCCGCATAGTGTTAGTGGCTCCCACTTGGCGTGGACCATTGCCCACAATGGGGGCAACATCGGAACTTGCTGGCATCGTTAGGGAGGTAGTGCGATCGCCTATTCTGGGTGAACTTGTCTATTACCTCAACACTACCCCAGCCTTCTTAAGTTTTATGTACGGTCGCCATGTGTTTACCGATGAAACTAAATTGACACCTAGTTTCATTGACAAGAAATGGCAAATAACTCAACATCCAGGAGCGAGATTTGGTTCTGCAGCCTTTGTCACGGGTAACATTGATCCTGTCCATAACCAAGGTGAATTTCTAGAACTAGTAAAATCCTTATCTGTACCATTAATGGTGGTAATTGGCGAATCTAGTCCCCTCAAATCACGATCAGAAATGGATGCTGTGGCAGCATTACCAGGTGTTAGCAGTAAAGTAGTTCCCGGCTCCCTGGGAGTACAGGAAGAATATCCAGCAGCGGTGTTTGAAGCTATCCAACCATTTTTAAGTTAGTTAAGGATAAAAAAACGGCGTTGCTGAATCATCAGATGATTTGGTGCAATTTGGCAGGATTTCTCAATGGGTTGAGGCATCAATTCATCCTACATTTATGCAATGCCTTAATTTCTTATTGAAACAGTATTGATTCGTTCCTAATCTAACAGGATGTTTTAAAAGTCCTTCAGAGTGGATTTTACTACCCCA
>Ga0209208_10009917_pt1 | contig 12457 bp, 10 predicted proteins | sample S1TSphfallax_3_FD_187694 | JGI IMG/M metagenome (GOLD analysis project Ga0209208, IMG submission 187694) | Host-associated microbial communities from peat moss isolated from Minnesota, USA - S1T2_Fd - Sphagnum fallax MG (SPAdes) (version 2) | ecosystem: Host-associated > Plants > Peat moss >...
ATCATTGCTTCCTAAAGTGATTATGGAACAACCATCACCACTTCCTACAATGATTATGGAGAAGTTGTTACCACTTCAAACAATGAGTGTTGAGAGTGGAAGAGCTTATGGAATTATGATGTGAACTCGGTGGGGGGATGTGCATTTTTTATCATAGATCTGAACTGTGAATGCAAGCTTAGTATGACATATGTTCATCACATTCTATAAAGTCTCGACTATCCATGCACTTTCACTAATAAAAAAATGTTAATTTGTGATTATAATTTGTGATTAAAAAATAGTTATAATCAACTTTGCAACTAAAAAATTTCTTAGTTGCATAAATGAAGTTGCATTGAACCTTTAATCACAAATGATGACTTAGCATGATATCAACACATTTCCCATAGACAAAATATAGAATCAATGTATACACTTCCATTTTTTGACCAATGTATAACATTTGTAACTATTAACCATTCATTTGCAACTAGTAAATAATCTTATCACTAATTGCCATTTGACAACATAATAATTTTTTGAGCAATTTTTTTCATTAAAATATTAATCTAGGCCATCCATAATGGATGACCATAAATTTCAACACATACGCTAATCAAATTTTGACACATGGTAAAATTTGGGACTTTTTAATATATGATTTTATATAATATATAATGAGGAAAAATCAACATGGTCCAATTTCAACTATTTACATGATGAGATTTGGACAAAGGAAATTTTGACATGTGACATTTGGACTAATTTTTATGAAAATTAATTTTGTATTAAAATCTTGATCTTAACCATCCATTATGATTATTCAATTTATATGTATTTATCTTGTGACATGTGGCACAATCAAAAGTTGCCATGTGACATATTGATTAAATTTTGGAAAAAAAATTAAAATAAATAGCTACTTACATAAGTAGGTAAAAAAGTAAACTTATGTGCATAAAAAAATACCTACCTACCTAGGATACATACCTACCTAAACTACTTACTTACCCATCTAACAACTTAAGTAGGAAGGTAGAAAGGTACAAAAATAGATGAGTTGAAAAATAACCAATAAATTATTATTTTTAATTTTATGTTTTGCCCATAGGGTTAAGCTTCTTTGAGCTCATCCCAAATGGCACATGATTTTTAATGCAAAATCCAAAAAAAGACACTTTCTTTATATATTTTGTAAAATGACATTAAAAGACAAAACATATGAGTTAAACCTTTTAGTTACACTTTAGTCACAAGTTTTGTACTTGTTTTTAATTTTGTAAATTATACAACTAAATAGGTAAGAAATAATTAACTAATTAATTAATTAGCTAATAATTAATTACCTACCCACCCACCCAACAAAACTACTTGCAACATATTATTGTTTAATTATTTCAATAATTTTTAAAATAGCATTGATCATTATTCTTTCATGGCTTCTAATAACTAATCAATTGGTTCATAGTAATAACTCAAAATTAGTAATAAATTATTTCAAGAAATAGTTATTTTATATGTAATTAATTAATCAAGTCACAAATTAATCATTTAAGTTTTCAACATATCTCATTATTTGGTAATTATTTCTAAAATTGATATTTTCTATTTATTCAATTATTTAAATAAAAATATTATTTTTACCTCTCAAAATAAACCTTTTAAATTGCTAGTGATCAACTAATTAAATAAGAAATAATTAGGTATTAATTGATTATCTAACAAAATAAATTATTAACTAATTGGTAATTCCTGAATATTAACTAGAAACTATTAAATTTATAACTTATTAACTTAATTAGTAGATATTAAATCAGTTTTAATAAATTGTTAATATTAACTGATTAATATTTATTAGCTATTAGCAATAATTCTTGATTAATAAATATTAACTATCACATAGTTTATTAAATATTAATAAAATAATAAATAAATTACTACTATATATTGAAGAAATATTAACTAATTAAATATAAAGTATTATATATATATACAACTTTTTAAAATTTATTAAATAAAACTTAAATCAGTTTTAATTAATCATTAATAGTAACTAGACAATTTAATTTGTGAAGAATTTTTTATTTATTTTTCATTGACTGATTAAATATTTACTAATTAGTAGTCATTAACTATTAACCATAATTCTTTATTAAATTAAATTATTGAGATATTTCAGAACTAATCATAAATCTCAGGATTAATTATATAAGGAATAATCAGATAATAATTATCTGAATAATTATTTAGAATAATTATTTATTTCATAGTAACTAAATATTTAATAATATTTAATAAATTATTTACAAATCGCTGATTGATAAGTATTAAATACAGAGTATTTAAATATAAACTTATTGATTTTTAAAATAGAAATAAATAATATTTTAACTAAATATTTTTTAATTAATTAATTAATCAATAATATTTTGATAATTTAATTAGTTGGTATTAGTTTAAATATAACTAAATGATTAAATAAAATTATTTAGTTCATACTTTATACTAACTAATGAATTATTTGAAATAATAATTGTTAAATAATTAATGTTTGCTTAACACAACAATTATATCATGTTAATATGACCTCACTACTATAATTTAATCATACTTTAATAAAGATGGTATAATTTTTAAATGAACCATAAAAAATCAAAATGATTTTTTTTCAATCCAATATGCCCATAATATGATCAAATATATGTTTGAAATACTTTGAATACAAACTAAATATCTTAACATACCATGAATACAAGTCAAATATGTTTAATATACCTTGAATAAAATCTATATAGTATATTCTTAATGTAGTCCACAAATCCCTAATGTACATTTGTAAATGTATAACACACCATAATAAGTAACCAAATTGTACTTAATTTTGCAACTAAATGAACATAGGAGGCTATTCTTGGATGAAAAATTCAAAAAGCTAGTCAATATGGAAAGATGTGTAATTTAATAATCTCACCATAATAGTCATAAAGTTTAAAAGATAATGACTAGTTGTAAAAATAATAAAATAAAGTTGCAAATGATATGTAGTTACATAGAATCACATGTAGTTGCAAATTGAATGGTTACATATTACAAAATTTCTTCTAATGTTCCTTTGTGAGTCGTTGAATGTTTTCTAAGCTTTTTGGAGTCTATAATCTAGTTTAAAGTTAATGGTCATGCACGTTGTGGTGTTCATCACATTTTGTAGATTGTGCATGCACTTCCTTTGTGAATTGTGAATGTTCTCTATGCTCTCTAAAATCCAAACTCTAAAATCTGGTGAGTTAATGACTAATTATGCACACTATGATGTTATCACATTTTGTAGACTATCCATGCACTTTCCTTTGTGAAACATGAGTGTTCTTTGAGTTCTTTAATTTAGTCAAGGATTTTATCTCAAAATTAATCATCTAAAAAATGGTGCTTCAACAAATGACAATTTATTAGTTCCTTGGCAATGATAACAAATCCTTTTCAAATTACTTTTAATGAAGCTTGTTTTTAGTGTAAAAATAATTGTTACACATAAAGAAAAAATAATAAATGGGGTTTAAAATTAGACCTTTTTCTAACAACTTGTTTTTTAACTTCAAATCCATCTTTCTCTTGTTCAATACACTAATTCTAGATTCAAATTGATGTTTAATTTCAAAAATGCTTAAGTGCAAAAATTGCATGTGTAGACTTGTAACTCATGATACCTTTTTTAAATTTAATAAATGGAACAATTAGGTGATAAACAACAAAATTCCATTATTTAAACTAGCTTGAGTTTAAGTTTACCTTCAAAAATAATGTGATCTGTTAATTGCATATAATGTCCATATTATGAATGTCACAACCTTTGCATTACATTCATGACCAAGGTCAAAACATAAAAATGAAAATGAACCAAAAAAGTGTCCTAAGACTAAAACACACTTTCACAAATGTGGGAGAGTGCAAGGAAATGAATATTAAGTGTCTTTTAAAGATGAACACTAAAGGAATTGTAACCTTATGAAAGTCCCAAACATTTGGGCCAAAAATGTAAGTAGTACAAAAAGGGCCAAATTAAGCCCCCAATATACCATTAGGAGAGTCTTGAAACATAAATATAAAAATGAGCTTGCATTTTCCATTTGGAGTTGTGAGCTAGGAGTTATGGCCAAAAGAGTTGATGGGATCAATATTGGTAGTTTGACTTTTGATCACTAAGATTACCTAAGAAAAAAAAAGTTAAATAACCTTTGAATTGAACATGTGATATGTTGAGGTTTGTTCAAGGGTTATAACTATGCCTTTGAAATCTTATCAATTAGAGCTTGTATGCAAAATTATGAGTTCTCAAAACTAAAAGATTCATAACTTGGCAAAATCATAACTTTTTAAGAATCCTTCCCACAAGTTTCAAGATTATGTGCCACTTTGAAGTAACCCCTACTATTAGTCATATGATATATTATAGGAGAGGAATTAGTGCTTCCAAGGTTAGGTCATGGCGTATTTTGTGAGTTTGGTTCATTCATGGTTGACTCGTGTATTATTTTGGCTTTAATTTGCATTAATTACCTTTTTTCTTAGTTTGTGCAATTGATTTTATTTAGAACTTTCACTTTTGAATGTGACCTAGTCCATCCTAGAATTCCCACCTTCGTTTATCTCTTTGGAGCTTACAATGCAACTTGAGTTTACATTTTGTTGCAAACGTGAAAATTGACAAGGTTTTTTACTTTGATACCACTTTATAAACCTAATGGTGTAACAATGGAAGTGCAATTTTTGGACTTTCAAGAATATTGTTGTTTCAACAACAAAGACCATTATATTGTTGCTTATGCACTCAAAGATAATTTTGTTGTTATTATTACAATAACAGTAGATTTTTTTTTAAACCACAACAATTGATCTCTTGTAGAAACTGTATGACATACATTATTTCTTTTTGCAAATCCAATAAACCATCCATAATTTGTAGACCTTAAGGTAGTTGCAAGTAAAATGATTCATTTTTTGTGTTAGATTGGATGTTTTACAAAATGTACTTTATTCAAATGCCACAAACATATATGGTAAAATTATCAACATGGCAATTTGTTTTATATATTAAGTTTGTCAACTTGAATAAGAGTATGTACATAATGATGAAATTCAACAAACATATAATAATGGGCTTTTGGAGTGAAATCATAAAGTTTAATATTGAATCTACATGAAAATTCAAATACAATGTTCAATATTACTTAATGTCAAGATGTCTTGTAGGGATTCAATATGTGATGCATGTTTGAAAAATAATTATGAATTCCGAAAAAAATTACAAAAATAAAAAAAATTATGAATTTTTGAATGATTAGATTTTGACATTATTTTCAAAAGTTCCTATTTCAATCATTTTTTGTTACATTAATATTATTTTAACATGCATGTCAAAGAGATGTCTAGGTGAAATCTTCTTAATCCAAACTTTGTTAGTTCATTAATTATTACATAATCCCATTTAACATTCTTTTTTTTCATTTAATGTTAAAATATAAATTTTGTGGATTGTTATTTGCCCAAAATGAGCCAATTTAATTTGCAACCTCCCTAAAACAACCTATACAAGAGATCATGATGAGAAAACAAATATAAAACCATGATAAAAACAAACAATGTCCCCCAAAAAAAAAGAAAAAAACTAGCAAGGCTAGGAAAAAGACCATGAAGAAGACAAGCAAGAGTACAAAAAAAAAACTTACCAAAAGATCACCACTAAGTACACAAACACTAACAATAGCACCATGAACACCAACACCACAAAGTCGACACAAAAAACACCAAAGTCAATTTGAAGAAAATGAACATCACCACAAAAAAGATGGAAAAAAAACCATGAACAAAATCTTGAGATCAACTTACCATCAACTACTTATTGTCAATAGTAAATATGAGTGTTGAATGGTTTCACTTTAACTAGGTGAAAATTGGTCAAGGTTTTAGGCTAGTTCTCACCATCAAAATTGATGGATATCATCTGTAGTGAAACCCAAGAGAGCCACCCCACTTTGTATGATATGTGCCATATTTTAATGTTAAATTCTAATTTTAATATCGTATATGTCACAACACACATCACATTTTGTACATTGTAATGAATGAAACTACAAAGTTTATCTCACACATGTTTCATGAGCCATGCCTTTGGTGTGAGAAAAACCACATCCTCTTGTAATGACTTTGTGAAAAAGATTCTTTCACAAACAAATTTAGTTTAAATGTGCAACTTAGGCTTTTAATCCACCACAACTAATTCACTTTTGTGAGTAGTAGAACCATTTAATGTTGTGCTACCTTCACAAAATGTCTAAAATATTCAACTAGTTATTCAATTAAGTATTGAACTATAAGCCTACAAGTTAGCTATGGGAGCCAAAAACAGACTTGTGAAGGAGAGTTGTTAATTGTTGTGTTTAAAGAAGACATAAAACCAGCTATGGAAAACTATTCAAAACAAGAAACAAGAAAAGGAATAGGAAGGAATAGGAAGGAAAATTTCAAAGGCAACAAGTTGCTCAAATTGATGCAGCTATCACAAAATGCTATAAACCAAATCATCACATCTGCACAATAGATAAATTGGATTGTCAAATTACAAGCATAAAGATAATCAATAGGTTGTCCCATCTGATTACAAAATGGTTTTGTGTAAAACTATTTAGACTAAAAGAATTTCATGACAACAAAATAACAATTTGGAACCCAGTTGGATGGGAGTCAGTATGTGGTCTAATGATGTTAGATCATCTCATGATCTGTTTCCTTTTACTAAAACCAAACCCAAAATGTGGATTCCTATCTGGTTTATTCAATTTATATATCAAATTCCTACTAAATATCAAGGTCATTGTGCACTTGAGACATTTCACACTCCTAAAGAATAGGTAGAATTTTCCTAATATATATGGAGGATGCTGCACACTCAATAAATTTCTGCCTCAACAGAGGATGGCACCTTGCATGCAAGGTTCCTTAAAAAGCACGAGGCTCCTGAAAACATTGAGGATAAATGTTCCTCAATTTTTTGAGGAAGCTTACAAGTCAGGTTCCTCCGCTCACCTCAAATGGAGGACCCATCCATTACCACCAAAATTCTACTGGTTCTTATTTATTCTGGTTCAGGAGCTCAAGTGGGGCTGTTCTGGGAATTCAGGTACAGCACTCAGCTCCCACCTTGCACAGGGCGCTCATTCCCATAACACTTAGTCCTTACCCTACACTAGAAACAAGCAGCACATAATAACATCAAGCAGCAGGTTACCCATTGCAAACAATGCTGATGGGACTCCAAGACATGAAAGATGTAACATTATGTACTGCCATTATTAGAAGAAGGCTAAATGGTGTCTTGAGACATTGCTTTGCATCAATTGGCTAATAATTGAAAAAGCATCACATCCAGTACAACCTATTGAAATACTTACAAAACTGTTGCCTCTTACACCATATAACCTAAGCCTCTGCCAATTAATTCCTGCCCAACCAAAGAGAAGGGCATTTCCATAATCATCCAACAACCTAAAGATATCAGTGTAAAAAATCCCAGTTCAACTGGATACAATTGAAACCACTCATTGATTTTCCAGCTTCACTTACCTCCTTTAGATTTACATAGCATACAACCTATTGCCTCGAAAAGAAACCCTGTTCTGGCAAGAGGAATGGTGGAATTGTGGATATTGCAGAATTGCTGCTACCTTTCTGTACATCAAGAGCTCCCCATAATGCTTTGTCAAATGTCAATATGCTAGATGCATATTATTTCTAAACTTCTTCGCGCCTTCTAGTGTTGCCATGTATAATATTGTACTTGCAGAGTGGGCAAGTAGCATTTATCCGCAACCATTTGTCAATACAGGCACTATGAAAATGATGTGTGCAAGGGATCTCCCGCAATTCAACCCCATCATCATATGGTGATAGGCAGATGCAACATTCCTGCATAAGTAACAACCCCCACATGGTTTTAGCATTTCAGTAGGAGAGACATGAGTGTGCATGTACATGTTGCCCCCTTGATAATGAGATAAGCAATAGTGCTGTTTACAGAATGAAATAGCAACCCTCTTGCTACTTACCGCATCTTCACCAGAAATGGCTCGATCTGTTACACAGTCGGAAGATCCAACCAGACTCATCACACCAGCCAGTGCTCCAGGTTTCTCCCCACTTCCTTTCTCAAGACTGTGATTAGTACGTTGGAACTTGAACTTTGCCAATGCACTGATGTCTTCCTCCGATGCACCTTCCTGATATTGTGCCACAAAGTTACATATAAGGTGCTACAATTTCCATCTGAGTTCACAAGAATGTCTTGAGTTTGAAGAGAAAATCCATCATAATGGAAAGAGAACTCAACAATAACACAATGAATGTGAAGGGAACATCTGGACAACTGGAGACAAACCAATCCTTCATATGAAGTCTCTTCCTTCAATTCCAGTTTAAACAAATCATTTAGTTTTGAGTGAGTGGAGGGCACTGTTTCCAGCTATACATGTGAAATGAACAGTATGGAGGGGTCAGAAATTCAAAAATGTAAACAAGACCTTGACAAACTCCACCTCATCTCACTTGATCTTTCAGAGAGTGTGAGGTCCCTGTAATACTGCTTAAGTCAGCTTCTCAGTTTGCAAAGTAACCATGTTCCTTGACTCAAACATAAAACCCTCCATGCTCAAATCAACCCCTCTACTGAGAGAGGACAATGATGGGAAGGAAATAAAGAGAGATGGATGATACAGCAGAAGATATAGATACTTCCAACTTATAGAGACAAACATAAAAAGAGAGTACCATAGCTCCATACAAGGGCTAGAGAGTAAACAAACATATCTGAAGTTTTCCACCCCAATATGATATTTAGCAAACACCCAGGAGACTGCCTCGTAAAAACTGACATTGACATCCCATTGTGGCAATAGACCAGAGCTCAGTTTGGATACAGCAAAATCTCACTGATGGGAAACAGAGAAGGACTGTTGTTTCATAGATAGAGAGCAGATCATAGGGTTCCCCAGAAGGAGACGATGGGTGAAGGGAGATGTGCAGGGGGGAAGGAGAGAGCACCTGGTCAGCAACTGCGTAGAGAATAGCAATAATACACGGTAGGCAACAGCAGACAGCAATACCAATGACACACGCAAGTGCCACGCAAAATACAACAAAGAATACATCGAATGCTAAAAACACCACACAGAGCCTGCATTTTGACAATGGGACATTCACAGTTAGTAAGAGCAAAGGTATGTGAAAAATGAATTTGCCACAATAAGGCCACAGCAAGAAACAAATGGGTTGTAAGCTTGCATACCAATAGAGGTGTGGGGCTTCTGTAGGGAAAGCTTGACCTCTGGCAGTGATCCAATAGAATCCAATAATCCACCAAACAAAGGAGAACATTGTGTTGGCAGACTCTAACCGCTTTGCTAAGCTGTCAGCAGCAACTCAGACAAGAATTAGTTTTATCATCCAAGGAACACATCAGAACTTGACATCACATTCATGACACAGACGAGGACAAGCTGCTCCCATGTTTTTTCTTGACCAGGAGCTGTATCATTCAATAGGTTTATGAAACAGCAAGAGGAACACCAAAATGAGAACAAACATTCAAGTCTGGAAGAAAGCTCGTCCTTTATGATGCCGCCTTACTGACAGGCCAGAACAGGGGGAAAAAAAAACACAGGAATCTTCCAAGTGTGATGGAGATGTTGAGACCTGGCACACTCAGGGGGACCAGCGTCATTGTCAAATGCCGCTTCTCCATCATGCTCAGAATCAGGTGACAGTGGTGACTGAGATGGATTGGCAGAAGAAGGGTTCGCACTAGTACGCTGATGCCGTCGCCGTCGATACTCACAGCAGACACAAAGCATGTGCAAAATACACTGCAGAGAGTAACCTAGAACCCATACGCGTAAAGGCGTGCGAGGCTTCTCGTCCTTGCTCAACATCAACACCGCCAAAGCTACATGCACGAAAGCTAAATTCCAGATAAGGTCTAGAACTACCACGGGTCTGGAGTATGCCCAGTCACTTTGCCGCTCCTCCAGCTGCTCAGCTGCAGACTCTCGGACAAGCATCGATGGTTCCCTCATGATCCGCCGACCTCCTGCTCGTCGTAAGTATCTTGCAGCGCCTTGGACCCGGCTACTGCCTCTACGATTGCTGCTTCCTTCGTCCCCGCTGCCACTGCTCGAGCTTCCACTTCCATTTCCCAGCAAAGGTGTGGAATCCATCGACCCTGGAAAAGAAGGAACAGAAGCCCTGCTCCTGTCCATCATTTGCCCGGCGTGCTCCACCTTCCTTTCCAGACCACCGTCACCACCTCACCTCTCACGTGTCTCTGTGTGTGTGTCTCTCCGTCGCTCTCCGTTCAGAGAATCATCATTTCTCCAATCTGACCTGGAAGCTCAACGCTCTTCTCCGAGAAAAAAAAACGAAACTCTTCACAGTTCCCTAGTCGTTAGCAAAATTGTGCCACGACGATGAGAAAAGGACAGCTGCGTGGAGTTGGTGGCCTTTTGCATTTTCTCGCGTCAATGCACGACACTGACGACAATTTCAACGGATGCACTCGATCAGGGAGGGGAAAGACCGTTCAGAGCTTCAGACAGTAATCCATCCGCATGGACGAAGTGTACTTACTTGATCGATCGATCAATGACATGATTTCGGGAATCTGCCCTTTGGTGCCGCGACTACTTATTCAACAAAATTTCGATCAGGAAGGAAGGAAGCTTCTGATAAAGGGACGACCAAAAAAAAAGTTTGCAAAATCTCCAAAAGAACACAGACACCAGTCACCGTATACTATTCATCGTGGCTTGAGCTTCACTTCTCCGTTTCTTTTCGCAGGGTGATGATCATCTTCGTGTAACTGCACCATGTGTATTCCACTCGTGACTCGTACTGTAGGTGCGGGATTCGTATGTCCACGTATGGAATTTCGTGTGAGAGAAGACGGAGATACGGCTCACAACATACATACATGTATGTGGTATGGGAATCCCGCGACACTCAAAGGGCTCGTGGAAGATGTGGAGGCCCAGAGTGGTGGCAGCTGAGTCAGTGAGGAGAAGAAGAAGGAGAAGGAGAAGAAGCAAGGCGATGGCTTTTTAGTCCATGGCTGCAGCCATTTCCGCAAGTCAAACAATGGATGTCTGCACACAAGGAAGTTTTTAGGCGTGTGCGATCTGGCATCCATTTCTTTTCTTCAGCTAGAGTTCTCCATGGCAACAAGTATTCTGCCATGTCTTAGGGTTTGGAGCAAGCTTTTGTCTTCCTTGATACACTTGAAGATGAGGTGAGATGAAGTGCGTTGGGAAAGATTTGAAATCAGAGACTAATTGTTTGCAGAAATGTGTATCAACTGAATTTTTGCCAGTCATATAGAAGCCGCTGGTCATCTGCATTGAGTTCGCCCACAAAATTGAGAGTTTAGGAGAAGAGAACAGAACTGGCACATGAGGTTGGGATCTGCTTATCCATTTCCAACATCTGTTTAACCAAAGACTTTGTTCAAACTTGTCAAGTAATCAAGCAAGAACTGCCGTGCTCTTGCAGTTTCAAAAAATGTCAATAGATATTCGCAACTTATGAGAGATATTAAACAAGTGCACGACTATCTCTATGTCTTAGAAAACTTGGGAATACAGTTTCCTCACTTGCTTTGAATGCAATTTCCTTTATCTTGCAGATACTTGGTTTGAGCACAATTCCCATGGCTGGTGATGAGTTTGAGGTGGTGGATGCTATGGAGGAAGCGAGAATCAGAGCTGCAAAACAGGCTGAACTCCTGTGCACCACATGTTTGGCTACTGATACTGGGGAGGGCAGGTTGTACCCAACAATCATTTGCCAATGCTTTTGCAAGTGGTCAAGATACTAGGTTGGAGCAACGTCAGCTCAATGTTGTCTCACAGCTCATCATTCAGGTACACATAACAATTCCATCTTAGGGTTGCATAGGATTGAATCCACAATAGTAGGTTAAGGTGATATGATTGACACCTCAATCAAGACTGCACAGAATACATTAGAGTTTTGCAACAATTGAACACAAGGATAACCTGAAATTACATTTCTCTCCAAAGTTCCGATCTGAACCAAGCTTAGTCATCAGAAGAGCTTGACTTAGAGCTTCAAGACAGCATTGCTGTTAGATTGGTGCAGGGAAGCTGGAGTTTTAGGATGTGCCAGAGCCAGAAATGTGTACAACACTGTAGTAAGTAACTGCCTGTTGTGGGTGGGGCGCATTGTCTGCCAATCTAAAGGCAACATCGCAGTGGCAATGTAGGCCCTAGGAGAAGGAGCCAGTGACTGCTCATGCAAAACTCCAAAGTTCACCAGATAGAAACAAAGCTGGCACTCAGAGGTAAAGGCAGTCATAAGCTTTCTTGTGTTGTTTTCTCTCTCTCTCCCTTGCTCTACTGTCTTCTTCTCACAGTAC
>Ga0209208_10009919_pt1 | contig 12454 bp, 7 predicted proteins | sample S1TSphfallax_3_FD_187694 | JGI IMG/M metagenome (GOLD analysis project Ga0209208, IMG submission 187694) | Host-associated microbial communities from peat moss isolated from Minnesota, USA - S1T2_Fd - Sphagnum fallax MG (SPAdes) (version 2) | ecosystem: Host-associated > Plants > Peat moss >...
TCAAACCTCCACTCCCAACTTTTAAATAAATCAACAATAATGAAAATGATCAAGGAATTTTAACACTCTTTTATGTTGTCAAAAATTATTTAGTTTAATGTATTGTCAAAGAACATAATAAAGAAAAAGAAAGAAAAGACCTTAAGTCATTGTGCTCAAATTAGTCATGGTTTGCTACCAAGCTAATGAACCACACAAACTTGGACCATTCTACTTCTTGTTTTGCTACTTGTTTCTACTACATTGTTTTTGAAAACTTGACATTGTAAAATAGATGAATAATAACAAAACAAATGTTTCTAATGCATTCACATGCAAATTGCATGAAGTTTATATGCTTCAATTTATCACATTCTGTAATCAACAAGTCTACAATTATGTACAATTTTTTTGACTTTGAGATTCATGCTTACGCATATGATTCACATGTATTGTTCATGTGAACAATACACACAACATGCATACTCTAATATTCATGTGTTGTGTGTATTATTCACATGAACATGAATACACACACAAAGTATGAAACTTGTAATTCCATAGTTATTTGAAGAAAAAAAAAATGTCCACAAAGTATGGATGAACTTGACTTCTCAATAAAGTGTTATGAATTGCATATGGTCCTGCATCAAAATGACATGAAATTCATCCATACACTTAATAAATTTAGAATGATGTCTCATACCCAAATAGACATCAACATGTTAAACAACAGATGTTTAGGAACACCTCCAAATGATTCCAAAATACCACATTTATTTTTCACCAATAAATCATCGTATACTCATAGTGATACAATATTCCAAAAGAAAAACAATCCAAACTTTCATTTTCAAAACTATAGATATTTTTCATGGTTTAACGCCATTGACCTACCATTATTAAAAAAACTCTAATAAAACTACAAGATTACATAATATATTACAAGTCAAAGAAAACATGTTCATTGAATTGTGTACAAGAAATTATGCAACTTATGATGAACTTGTTAATGGACTTGATGGTTTGTTCAAAACTTGTATGAACAATAAATCATATATTTGGATAGACTTTTTGAATCCCAAAATAGGTTATCACACACAACATTGAAAAATGCATTTTTGTATACAAACAACAAAATATAGTCAAATTGGACACCCATAGAACTTATTTGTTTAAAAAAAAAAGACAAATGTTATATGCAATTGATCACTTGAATACAAATTTCGATTCAAATAGTTGATACTAGAACAACTGATTGATCCCAAGGGTTGTCGTTAGTTGAAATGACACTATGACCCTCCTTTTTTGTGCGTACCAAAGAAAAAATGTATTTCCTTAACTCATTACAATATTCAAATTTTCATGTTGATGAACATGTCAAACAAGAAATGAAAAAACTCACAACATTTGCTAGCTAGGAACTATTAGTTCTGAGACTAAAAACATATAGTCTTTTACATGTTATTCAAAGTCGTAATATCAAATTGTTGCACAAACATTATTAAGATCTTCAACATGATCATAACTTACAAACATCATGCACATTATGCCTTCAAGAAACAAAAATTGAAGAAACATCTCACTTTGATAAGAAAAAATATAATCATATTAATATATGTCTTTGACAACCATAATAATGCAATGATGTATGAAAAAAATGTAACTTTGTAGTCATATAAAACAATGACACATATTGGACCAAAATTTATTGTAGTTATTTTTAATGCTCACACCAAAACAATCATTCATGTTTTTTTTGTATAAATCTCATTCTACCTCACATCCCATAATTGTTTTGGGTGATTTCAACATTGATATGATTATAACTTTAAATGATTAATCTAATTCTCCACAAGAAGAAGTTGTAGAATCTATAACCACATTGAATGTCAAAATCCATATCCATACTTACACAACAAGCAATGGTTCATTACTTATCATATATTGATGAATGTTCATGGTAATGAATTTTTGGCATATGTATTAGAAGGTTATTACCCAAATTATCATAAACCCATATATGTTGCATTCAAACTTCCTAATAATTTTCCCATGTTTAATAAATAACAACAAAATTTTATTTTCATTTGAACACACAAATGTACCATTATATATATATGCATTCATTTTCATACTCATTACTAGAATAGAGCCACATCATGGTCCTCATTGGCTTGTTTGTAATAAACGTTTTTTTTTAATGCCAAATAACTAAACCTATGACCTACTCAAATGAAATATAATAAACCAATCTATAAAAGGACATGTTTCAATTCTAAAGATGATGAAATTACCAAGCCACCAAGTTTAAGGTGCGCTTCATCATTGATTGCAATTTTTGATGTCCAATTCAATGAGAATGTTCTCCAAACCATCCATACTCCATGTTGATTTGTTAATATCTTTTGGTATTGAAACCTAACATACAACAATACCAACAACTAGAACAACCTACATTAGGTTGTCATTAAAACCATTGGTCATAAACCAACATGGTTGTTACATCTCACTATTGTGCACAAAACATGCAACATAAGTTTGTTACATTATCATTAACAAATGATCCAAATAACGATCCACATGTCAAAGATGACATTGTGTTTAATTATGCACATAATTTTTTCACAAGTGACTACCTTGACCTTCCCAACAATAAAACTCCAAAACTCTTCTTTGGACACAAGTAAAGGACTTCAAAATGACATGCTTGGCTATCATGGTCAATATAATGGGCTTTTTTTTGTTACAAACAAACATAATCCCTTGGTTCAAACTTGTGTTGGGGTGATTATTAGAATGGATCATGATTTTCAAGTAGTTCTCACACTAATTCTCACCTTGAAAACTAATCAAATCATGATTTTAAAGTAGTTTTCACATTAGTTTTCACCTTGAAAACTAATGGGTGTCTTTGTTGAACATATTTGGATTGAAAACCACTTTTTGGGGTTCTCGCTCAATGAAAATAACCCATTTGAATACTCTCTTTTTTCTTCTTTTTTTTCAAAAATTTAAAAAATTAAAAAATTGCCCAAGGTGTTAAAATATACTAATGGTGGTTCTTATTTATAGGATCTAGGCTTGAAGGGGTTAATTTAGGGGTATGTAGGAATACGTTTGTTTTTTCAATTTTGCAATATAGTAATAGCAATGAACATCCCCAAACATATTTCTACTTCATTGACAACACTTTTGAAGGACCATTAAAACAATAAAAAAACCAAGACCATATTGGCTAATAGATATACTTGTGAGGACACTCTCCCCAAAAGAAAAAAAACAAGGTAAATTTTGGTAACTTGTTTTGTAAATAGGTATTTTCAAAAAAAAAAAAAAAAAAAGACTCATTATCACCTTGTGGCAATTTCTCGAAAGAAAAAAAGATTGATTAAGATCCTACTTAACAATAAATTTCAAACATTTAAAAGTTTCTAACTAAGGTTTTTAGGTTAAATTGCTTATTTTAAAAATAATTGGGTTTTTTTCCTAGAAGCTCCTTTGGTTGTTTAAAATTTATTTATTTTTATTAAAAGAAATTAATTATGATAATTGGGTTGAAAGGTCTCCGTATGACAACCAACAAATTTGTAAAAATCATCCATTTGAGAACCAATTGAAAAATATGAAACTTGGGATGGTTCTCTAAAATCTGGAACACAAAAAGAAAAAGAATTGAGACAATTCTCTAAAGCATAAAAAAGAAACAAAACCAATGATTCTCAAAAAAAATGGAAGAACCACCCAACATTGGTTTAAACCTACAAACCTTGGTCAAATTCTCCATTACCATAAGCATAAACTTTTTTGAATGGGGTATCATCATGTTGTTCACAAGCTTAAACACTAAGGATCAACAAAGACCATTGTGACCATAGTCCTATCAGTGCAAGCTAGTAGCCAAGGTTCATGATAAAAGAAAAAGTCTGACCTCTTATAAGTCAAAACACTTGTAAAAAGTTTGAACACGGTCTGAACCAGTGTTGTGTATTAGTGTAAATAGCCATACATACAATGTGTAAAATTGTGAGTGAACAGTCTAGGATTTACAAGAGCTTGGGTACTTATTATGATTCATATCAATTGCTTTAATTAGATCTGGGACATTCCATCTGAAATGAAAACATGACTGTGAAAACATGTCTGTATTTGTTTTACATTTATATGACTTTGCACAGCATAAAATGGACTTACTCAGGTTTACACTTTCTCGTCTTGTGTTATGTGCTTACACAGATGTAAGTGGGCATTTTACACTTACAGTTCTGTCAGAAGGGCAATCATGTCACTCAATCCAACCCCTTGGTACTCGCACTTTCCTTTGGGTGAGCAGATTTTGGTGGGTTGGCTATGGTAGGAAACGCAACATCTTGAATTATTGTCTTGATGCTCCAATAGTGGGATAGATACACATCTAACAGATCAGTACTAGGATTGATCAACACACATCAAATACAACAAACACAAACTAGAAAGCAGCTTCGGAGAGGTTACTCATTGGATTCTGAGATACAGAAGTGTTGATTGAAACCATCAAGTGCACACACACATACTATGAGAATAGCACAAAAAAAGCCTCAAATTGCCCTTTTGGGACTAACCTGTACTCCATTGGTGAAACTCCTTGCAGATTCATAACACAACATCAAATCTCTAGACATTCCCTTCCTGTTTCTTGCTACAAGTGATCATGAATCTCGAAAGTTACACCATCGATGCTTTTGAAAGAATGTGTGGTCTCATCTGCAGGCTGCATCACACCCAACAGCATCCACTCACCAATTAGGCATACAATTCTTTACTCCCTTACCTTCATGTCTCACACGAGAATACAGTCTTGGGTCTCTTCATGAATAACAAAGTCGCTTCATGTCAAAGCAAACACTCGAGGCTTCTGACCTTTGACTTCAATTACTGAGACCACTACAAACAGTCTTGAATGTCAGTAGCATACACCTAACAGTGTAACAGAGAATCAGGAGCACGACATCTGCATGTACTGATGCAGGAGCTTCATTAGATATGGCAATTAGCAAAACTCCTTCCCAAAATTCAGACATCTTTTGGACAGTTTGCACTCATGGAGCTTCCCAGAATGGATTCAAAGAAGGCTTCTTGAAGACAATACATGTTCTACATGGCCAAAACCCTTTTCACAACAGAATCATATGACAGGAAAAATCTGACCTGTGTATTGCTGAGCTCCAAGTTAAAGAAATCCATCATCGGCACTGTGAACAGTGGACCAACATGCCATGTGCCCCGATGAAGCTTCACAAATTGTGGGCCGTCAATCCGGAATACTGTAACATCATCAGGAGATGGTGGTACATAGCAATGCCCAGCACGAGACTTTGTTAATTTTTTTTGCACCTTCTCATCAACCTCCGAAGATGGTAGACCTGCATTGTCAGTGGTTCCAATTTCCTCCAAACCCTTGACGGCTGCTTCATCACTCACAACACTAGCACGTGCCACACCAAGGTACCAACAAGCACCACTGACTGCTCCCAGACATTGTGTCACATTGGCATGGTGTGTTATTGAACCAAATTTGAGACTCCGTCCTTCCAATCGCATAATGTAAAACCTTTGTGCATCATCATGTTCCTAACAAAAATCAGAAGTCAAAAGCACAAAAAAAACAACAACAACAAAAACATCCCTAACCCTAAAAAAATCTCAAACACAACAACAAAACTCACAAAAACCTGCACACAACAATCCTTAACATGCAATCAAGCTTCCAGTCCACCAACATTACCCGACACCATCTTCCCCAGATCTGAGGCTGATGTGGTCGGAGTCAAGCTTTTAAGTCGAAACACTAAACTGCACATGTTCACATTAAAAGCACCCAATTTTATTTTATTTTAAATAAATAAATCTAGAAGCAAAACCCAACAACTGCGAGAGAAACAGACAAAGAAACAAGCAAACAGGCACGGACTGTCAGAGACATACCTCGGAACACCGCGACTCAAATCAAGCTGTGCGTCATCTGGCCCGTAGTTGGCATTATCTGCTACTGGTCTCACGACTTGACCATAAGGCAGAAAAGCTTCGGGAGTAAGCTCCTGCGCAATCAGGGTGAGAACTCTAGGAGGAGGAGAAGGATTCACAAGTTCACCCATTGCAGTATCCATGAATAATCTCCTCCTCCTCCTCCTCCTCCTCCTCTTCTTCTTCTTCTTCGGAAGAAACGCGAAGAAACGAGAAGAGGAGGGAGAGGAAAAGAAGAAGAAGAAGACGACCCTAAACCCTAAACCCTAAACCAGTTCACACTAGCACTGATATAAAACAAACAAAATAAAAATTATTTATGTTTAATGTCATTACATTTTTTTTATAGAAATTATTTTGGTGTATAGCCATATTTGGCTAATAATTTTGAAGACTATTACAAGATTTTTTAAAACTTTTTTTTTCTTCTTATGTTTGATTGTCATTTTGGGATACTAAGGGAAAAAATCATTTTTTAAAAATAAAATTGAATCTATATATTTTTTTAATGTATTAATCATGATGATAATCCTTGGAAGATCCTTATGCTAATAATGGTAAGGATAAAAAAGGAGAGGAAAAAGGTGGAAAAGACGGTGGAAAGAAAGAAAGAGAAAAGAAGGGAAGGAAAAAGTTAGAGGGACTTTATGTGGGTGAAGGTTTTGTGCTTAGTACCTTTTGAAATTTTGGGGCCACCACCCTTTGGCCTACAAATCTAGAAAGGTACTAAGCGCAAAACCTTCTCCTATATGTACAAATTGCGTGCGTTGTGTGCAAGCATTTGCAACAAATGACAATGATAATAACAATCTTTCTTGTGAAGAAGCAAATGAAATTGGCAAGTGAGAAATCTTAAATTGTGCGAAATAATAACAATCTTTCTTGTGAGGAAGCAAATGAAATTGGCACGTGAGAAAGCTTAAATTGTGCGAAATAATAACAATCTTTCTTGTGAGGAAGCAAATGAAATTGGCACGTGAGAAAGCTTAAATTGTGCGAAATAATAACAATCTTTCTTGTGAAGAAGCAAATGAAATTGGCAAGTGAGAAAGCTTAAATCGTGCGAAATAATAACAATCTTTCTTGTGAGGAAACAAATGAAATTGGCATGTGAGAAAGCTTAAATTGTGCGAAATCATAACAATCTTTCTTGTAAGGAAGCAAATGAAATTGGCAAGTGAGAAAGCTTAAATCGTGCGAAATAATAACAATCTTTCTTGTGAGGAAGCAAATGAAATTGGCAAATGAGAAAGTTTAAATCGTGCGAAATAATAACAATCTTTCTTGTGAGGAAGCAAATGAAATTGGCAAGTGAGAAAGCTTAAATCGTGCAAAACATCCTCACAACATAAACCCTAATTCTTGAACCCTAACCTTAAATCTTAAATCGTGTACCACGACAAACCTCTAGCTCCTATCGACGACTACCCAACTCGTCATTAAATCGTTTGTTGTTCATTAATAAACAAAAAACATCAACAAAGACTTGGCCACAAAAATATGTGTGAGATGAAACACTGAGAGTGTGTGTGTGTGTGTTTTCTTTGGTATAGAAGAAGGTCCCACTATGGGGGCCTTCCAGATTTGAAATCCCTGAGATTGGTAGGCCAAGGGAGGTCAAAACTCTAGAAGGCCCTCATAGTGGGACCTTCCCCTACATAAAGCAATGATATTTTTGTCTTGTTTTTTTTGAAGTGAATACTCATAAAACTAGATCTTCGAAAATTTGAATGGCCTAGTATAGGTTGTTGTATTGGACCTTTTGAATTTTAGAAGATCCAATAAAACGGAAGTAAGTTTTAAGTAAGTATAAAGTAGATTAAAGAAAGTCAAACATGGTAGATTCAAGTTGGGGAGCAACTTGAAAATACAAAGTAAACAAAAAGTGATGTTTAATGGTTGTTAATTGGCTTTGCCCATAGGGGAAAGACTACACATTAGGCTTGAATTTGGGGATAAAACTTATAACTTTTTATTAGCTTGTTTTTGGTCTAATTCCAGTGACAATCATAATCGAAACTAGTTTATGTAGAATAAGTATAAGGTCTTTTTTTCGTCACTAAGACAATTACACCATGGTCATTGACCATGACAATTACAAATGGTCGCTTGGTTGATAATTATGCACCAAAATGACCACTTTTGACAATTATGTGTTGAAATGATGAAAGTTTGGACAATTGTTTTTCATCGTTTTTTGGTGATGGCAATGGCAACAGTAGTATCAAGAACATTGATGATGTTTGTTGCTTGTCTTTTTTGTTGCAATGTTCACTCGTTGCATCTTCAACACACTTTGAACTTGCAAGTGACACAAAGGTCTTTTTCATGGATGTAACGTTATTGTGGGCGAGGATTTGGAATTATGGCAATGGAGAATAATGGCGGAGGAGTTAGAGGATAATGAATAGTAGATAAGCATGCAACATGTTCATCAACAACGAGGATAATATTTTTCGTTTGGTTAGTTTTTTGTGTTTATAAAAGTGCTAGGTGGTGATGACCTTTGGGGACGATAAATCGATGCTTAGTCACTTCCTTTTTCACAACCAATATGGTTCTTTTCTTGCACTACATTATCAAACTAGGTAATAGAAATATTGGTTCCAAAATCCTAAAAAACATGGATATTGTTTCATTAATCACTTCTTTGCTTGATTTTTGAAAAAACTTTTGTTGTGATTCCATAGCAAGTGGAGTTAGATTTGCAGTTACAAACAATGATGAGGTTGCAATATTGGAAAACCCTAATTCTTGTCCTCTCCTAGAGTCAACAACATCCACTTCAGATCAAATCACATTTCTGAATCCATTAAAACTATTATGACCACACATCCCACAACTTTGCATTATTTTAAAACAAAAATTGGTGATATGAATTCATGCACTTATCAACCCACTTACTAGGAGGATACATTTGTATTGCATTATTTTGTTATTAATTTGAACCCTATGCACATTTCCAATTTTTTTGTTGATCATTTTTTATTGTAAGGTAGAACATTATTGGTTAGGTTTAACATTTTTGCATATGGAGCTGAAAGGCTAGATATATATGAACCTATCCAGTTTTGCTATCCCATTGAACAAACTAATCCATTTTGTTTGGTGCATCAACTAGACATTGTATTTGGTGCACATGGCCTTGCAATATCATCTACATGGTGCACATGTTTTAAGGTTTTTATGAAAATTTATTTTTTGTGCTCTAAGTCATAATCGGTGCACATAAAACTTGTTTGCTTTGGTTTTATGAATGTTAGAATCAAGGAACATAAATAGAATAAAACTTGACTATGAGTATGGCCATCTATATTTTGTTTTTGGTTGTTTGTTTCGCTTTCTATTCTTTCAACAAGAAGATGCAAAGTGTTTAATTAAGTTTTTCTTCAACTTTCCTTAGTTGTAAACCATGCATCACTTTTAATTATGTATGATCATGAATTTAGGGCATGCAATTTTGTGTCACATAAATGCATTGCTTGCACACTTTTTGGATGTTTGCCATCAAAATCTAGATTGACAACACCAATGGTTTTTTAAACTAAATGTAGGACTTTGATCATGATGTTTTATGAGCACTTATAGTATGCACAACTAACGTAAAACCTTCTGACAAGCACAATGGCAAATGGATAAGGGTTGATGTTGCTTTTTTTTTTTTTTTTTTTTTTTTTTAAAGGAGCAAAAAGGCTAAGTTCTCTTGCTTGGCTTACCTTTGGATTCACTCCTTTTGCATTTTTTTTCCAGCATTGAGATCTAAGAACTCTTCCCATATTTACTCAATAGAATGTCATTATCTCAAAATTAGTCATGTTATTAGTTGTTAGGGTTCAAGATTTATATCGTATCTTATTTGGAACAATATTGCTAATTGTAAAGATGATAACAATAGTCTGGTGGTAAGTGTACCATGTTTATATAACTCTAACTAGGTCATGTTTGTTGATTTTGTAGGTGATGTTGTATAATGCAAAGTTGTGGGAAAAGACTCTTTAGAGCTTTGACCTGTCTCAACTCAATACCATTTACAAAGTTTGTATACTGTCAAACTGGCAAAAAATATGATTTTTGCTTGAACTTTCTCTCTGTTTCATTATGATGGTTCTTTCACTCATAAGGAAGATTGGGACACTAAATTGCCATTCCTATGTCCATGGTGTTAAAGTTTGTATTTGCATGTTTTAGGTTATTTGTGTGAGTTTGCACTGCATATGTGGATTGCTAACAAGATGCATATCTACCTAAAGGATGGAAGTCTTTTTTTTCAATGATCTTCCATGAGGTGGGTGTTTCATGAGACAACGTAGAATTGTGTTTCCTAAAGTATTTGCAACCACATGCCATTGGTTTCCCATCATAGCCATGGACATACATTTTCATAGTGCTTTCAATCCAAACATCTACTTATGATCTATGTAGCAATGGCTTTTGTGGTAACATTTATGTTGAAGGTGCCATATAGAAAAATTGCATGCATCTAAAAAGATTGCAACATTTGATTTTCATGGTTGCCTTGTCAAGATAGGTGTTTATAAGTTTGTCCCATTTACCAAGATTGTTTGTGCTATATGGAATTTGCATCCTTAGTTGAATATTGAGATTGTTAAAGGTTTGCATGTGATTTTTATCCATGTATGTAACTACATTGCAACTAAAGCTAAAAGGGTTTTGCTCAATAAATGTTGATGAAAATTTTATTGTTTTCATTGTGGGTGAAAATTGATACAATGTTCAATGTGAATAGGTTTTGTTCTAGATGTATTTGAATACATTTTGTTTTTCTTTTGGTTGGTTAGAATTAAAGCACATGCATGCTCTCTCCTTTTTCCTTCAATCCCGAAGAAAATTCCCAAAATTTAAACTAATATGACATATATATCCTTTTTATTAAAAAAAATCATTGTCACTAGTAGAATGAAACAACATGGAGCCCAAGTTTTTAAAATTTCTTTTGTGTGTATGACGCACCCCCAACCTCCTTGATGGACTCAATTGTGAGCCAAAAGGTGAAGACAACGGAAGAAGAAGGAATTGGGGCATGTTTCTTGGCTTGCAACACTCGGGGGTAGAAGGGGGTGCTAGGGTTCCAGGATGGGACTAGGAAGATTGAATCACTCACACGGACCTGCACAAACCAAACAACAAGTTGGTTAGTGCGTAGTTGGAGCACCTTGGTGCATAAATGAACCACGGACAAACATGAACTCATAAGACTCACCACGGTCCGGACTTGGGGGAAGCCACCACCTCCCCCCTTGTAGTATACGCTGTGCATGGCCATGGGACCAACACCCAAATGTCATTTTGTCCCGGGACTCCCAAGTCAGAGTTCTTAAATTCCCACAATTGGGACTCCCGTAAATTTGGGGGCCCATAACTTTGTGTGCAAACCTCTGATTGAGATGAAGTCTATATCAAAGTTGTAGCCTTCTTCGAAAGCTTTCCAATGGTATGTCGCACACCACCTACACACAAAGAAATCGGGGCAATTCTAGACTTTTAATGGTCAAGAGTCAAATTGCCAATTTGACTCTCGATCCTTCTTTTGGCCAAAACTTGTGTTTTAAGTGTCCAAATGGGTCATGCGAGCCCATTTTAGACATCTAAGTTCCAAAAGATTTTCAATGATATAAAGAACTCTTCAATCCAATGGTTTTGACCCATGTAATCACTTTCTAAAAATTTGGGACTCTATTAGGACTCCAACTCCCAAAGTGAAAGCTCACTTGGGAATGCGAGGGTTCATTCCCTCACACTCTCCTACACCCCCGGGAACATGAAAATGTGACTCCTGGGCTTCCCTTTTGACCCGCACCCTTGCAAGCCCTTGCTTTGGTCGTGAGTCCAAGGTTAGGGTTGCGACATGTATGTGTTGTGATAAAAAAAAAATTATTTGATTTTTTTGGTGTATGTGTTCTACTTTTTATTTGTTCAAGTTTCAATTATTCTAGTGCTCTAATTTCTTTAATGTAAGTGCTTATTTTAAAACTCCATATTTTTCTATGCGTATAGGAGCTTTGATTTATGCTTGTTTGTTTTTTTTGGTGTATGAGCTACAATTTGTGCGTGTCTAATTTTTCTAATGTATGCTCATTTTTTGGGTTTTTCATGTGTATAAGTTTTAAATTTAAAATTATGTTTATCTGATTTTTTTTGTGTATGTATTTTAATTTATATGTGTTTGATTTTTTTATGTACAAGTTGTGAGTTTTGATTTATTTGTGTTTTTTTTGGGTGTATGTGTTTGATTTTTTGCTATGGAAGGTGTGTGTGTGTGTGTGCGCGTGCGCGTGTGTTTTTGGTGCATATTTGTTTTTGGTTGTAATTATATGGAAATTGTGAGCTCCAATTTTGGTGTGTCTAATTATTTTTTTTGGTGTATGTGTTTCATATTTTGGTGTAATTATGGAAGCTATGAACTTTAATTATTTTTTAATGGTATACATGCTTCATATTTTTGGGTATCTTT
>Ga0209208_10009920_pt1 | contig 12453 bp, 11 predicted proteins | sample S1TSphfallax_3_FD_187694 | JGI IMG/M metagenome (GOLD analysis project Ga0209208, IMG submission 187694) | Host-associated microbial communities from peat moss isolated from Minnesota, USA - S1T2_Fd - Sphagnum fallax MG (SPAdes) (version 2) | ecosystem: Host-associated > Plants > Peat moss >...
TGTTTGCACATGGTCCATGAAAACTAATAAAAATATATAAATTTAGGCCACAAGGTGCCACCATTTTGGGTGTCATTAATTAAATGGAAAATGCAACATTCATACATTATGCTTTAAAGAAATGGAGGTGTGTTTGATAATTTGAATACAATATAAATTAGAATGTGAAAATCTAACCAATATGCTTCTATTACATTATATTTACATTCATTTCCAAGGACATTTGCCCATATATGGTCTAATTGAGATCCAACTTTTGTGGTGCTTTCATTAAATTGTGATTTTAATTTGGACTTATCCATGAAATCTAATAGTTTTTATTTCTTTTTTCCATGGTTATTGTTTTTTAGAATGTCAACATTAAAATCTCCCATTATGATGATTCGATAATGTTTAGGAGAATGTTGAATTATAATTTGAAGCTTGTTTAGGAATGTAGAAATCGAACATGAATGAACTTTATACACAAATAGAATATTTATTATTTTTTGTGTATTAATATTAGAAATTTCTACTATATATTCTGAACCATCATTAGTTATTGTATTAAAAGGATTTAAGTGCATGTATATGTCATACATCATCATGAACCCATGACCATCATGGATTGAAATATATGAATACTTTGGTGAACTTATAAATTTGTGCACATCTATTGATGCATAGTGTATTTTTGTTTCTATAAAACATAAGGTATAAAGCATTTGAAGGTTATGATCATGGTTGATGTTTTCATAATGTTGGTGTAAAGTTGTATTCAAGGGTTGTATAATTACATTAAAATTATGTAAGTTTTTTAATTGAAAAATTAATGGTATACAAGGGTTATATAATTACATTAAAATTATGTAAGTTTTTTAATTGAAAAATTAATGGTATCCAAGGGTTGTATAATTACATTAGAATTATGTAAGTTTTTTAATTGAAAAATTAATGGTATCCAAGTCACAATTGATTTTAATCTATTCATTTCTATATGTACTCTTGGATTCGCATAGAAATTTTCATGTTGGAAAAGAGTTAACAAAAAAAAAATCTTTTGTTTGAATGTGAAATAATGTTTAAATGTTAACCCATGTTTTTAAACATTAGTAGGATCAAAAGCCAATTCATCTATTGATAATCCTTGAGAACAATGGATGGTTTTTATTGTTGCGAATAGAATTGGAAATTGAATTCTTGTTATGAAAAATGATTGAGATTTACCAATTCTTATATTTTTTTATGATAGGTTCAATTGGTGTTCATTTTTATTCAATGTTGTTGTAATAATGAGTGTATTTTTCTCTTGTCAATGTTCCAATTTAAAAATTTTGAAACATTATCCATATGATGGTTTTGTCAAAACATGTTGATGCTTTAAAAATGCCATCAACTCCATTTCACAAAACTATCATACATTGCATAGTTATCAACACATAATTCAACCAACATATCATTTTTTATTTGAGTTGTAAAATGCAAACCTGCAATTTTATTTGGATCAATTGAGAGCTTATAAGATGGTGGGCATGATTGATGATTAATGTCCATTGCTTTGAAAATAAATGTGGGACCTAATGTATTAGCAAACACATGTTCATTGTGTTTTTGCACAACAACAAAAAATACAAAGGATATTCAATTTTTAAATTCAATTTGTAATCAACAACCACCCAACAAATTTAATATCCCATATTTACTTTATACAAATAAAATTGTGCGATATTTGTTCAAAGTTTGTATGAAAACCATATCAGATTGTTGCAAAACTTTATTTAATTCATAACATTGGACATATGTTTGCCAAAAATTTGGTGTTAATGCATTAACATTGTTTTTAATATTTTGAAAGATCCAACTATCTTTCATAGAGGCGTTTGATAGAATCACATGTCATGATAACATCCACACCATTGAAGAATTTGTTTTGAATATGTTTTACAAACCTTATTCTATTATCTATAACATTCAACATTATAACACCAACAAGTGATATTTCATTTATCAAAAAATGTTGTAATTGTTCATATAAGCATGTAAGCCTATTTAATGAATCTGTTGATAAGTTTAGTAGACTATATTAGGATTGTTGGACAAATTTTTGCAATATTGAATGTATTGTTAAACCATCAATAGTGAAGGCATCTTTAAATGTTGATTATAAATTTTTAAAAATTGTATAATCCATCACAAACTTGCCCCCTACAAGGTTTAATGCTTTTACAACATTTTAACAATGTGTTCAAGGTTAAGTGCTAACTAAGTATTGATATAATCATTGATATGATGTTATGATTACATTGTAACACATTGTGATGATCAAACATTGTGTTACAATGCCATAACAACATTATGTCAATAGTTTATTAACATTTTATCAACATTAAACCTTGAACACATTGTTAAAGTGTTGTAAAGGCATAAATACATGAAGGGGGCAAATTTGTGATGTCATAATAATCCTTGAATTATAAGTTTTAAAGTAAAAGTTTTACTAGTTCTAGCACCCTTTATAAAAAAAAATTAAATCAATATATTAGGGTATAATTTTTTAATGCATAATATCGTTAAATATTAATATTTGTTCTTCATTTAATTGTTTAAGCAAACTATGATATTCAAATTCTTCCATCATCATAAAATATGAAAATTTTGTGAAATTTCCATCTTTTAAAGTTTATGATTTTTGGTTTGATACATTATGTGATTGAATCACAAAATCAAATTGTAAATCATAATGTTCAAAATTGATTGTGTTTGTAATAGGAATTGCAAGATGTGAATCATTTACTTCATTATCTATGTTGTCATTCCAAATGTTAACTAAATGTAATGGTTTTGATTTTGAATATATTGAATCATTCTTTTTTTTTTGTATTTGGATATAAGATTTGGTAGTTAAAAATAGATTTAATAAAAAAATCCATCATGTTGTTGACAATATGCATCATGCCATGTTAGATTAGTTCCAAGTTGTAAATTTTTTAAAGTTTGAAATTGTGAATATTAAATTGTTCTTTCTACCAATTCTCAATATCTTTATAGTTTTTATAATTTACAAACCTAATAATTTTGGGTTTGTGATGTTTTAAAATGTTAATTTTTATTAGTGACAAATATTCATATTGATTAGAACGATTAATATATTTGTTTATGATTGACGAACACATTATATCAATTGAATTGTGTTTTAATCCATTTAATGCAACTTGTGGTTTTAACACAAAAACACGTTTCTCAAAAGGATAAATATTAATGAATTGAATTGTTCAAAATTAATGAAATAATGGTAAAAAAAACAAGATAAACAAGTTGAGTAATCAGTTGTTGAGTGTTGAAAAAAAATTACCCAACTTTTGAATTCTTATATTTGCATTTATATTATTTACAATACAGTTGTGTATGATAAAATGTAATTATGATGTTATTAATTTATCTATTTTTGTCATATATGATATGCAATATGTTGCAACTCCATATGGGTCTAAGACAAATTGAATATCTATGTTTGCAAACCACAAATGAGCATCATGTGCACTAAATGCATTAATTTTTATGTTTCTAAGAGTTTGTTTTTAAAAAATGTGTGATTTTGTTAATCTACTTTTCAAATTTTATATATATATATATATATTTTCATCAAGGTTCAAAGAATTTCAAAATTCAAAAAATGATAATTCTCATCTATTTGAAATCGTTCTAAAATGTTTGTTTCAATGCATGGGAGGTAACAGATAATGAAATCTATAAACAACATTTATTTTTCTTACATGTACATGTGTGTTGATGTTGTTGTGCATTTTGCAATGGATTTGGTAATAATGGTACATCAAAAGAAATATACACGAACTTGCAAACCATTCAATTTTTTACATTTGTGTGCACTCCATACATCTAAGCATCTTTAATCAATAGAAGTCCATGGTCATGTTCACTCCCATGATTTTGGAATTTAGTGATGTCATAAAAATTGGAAACATGCTGAAAAAAATAATGGTTTTTTGTCATAAGTTTGCGAAAAGAAGATGTTTTATGATTGTAATATCTTGCAAATGCGACAGGGTCACTTCATATCAATTATGTTATATGAAAAAAATGTAAGTCTTTTATTTTATTTCGGAGATTTAATTTCAAGGCATGTAATGTGTGCAAAGCTAATGAAAGGATCCATAATGATATATATAAAAGTGACAAAAAATGTTGAAGGACCAAGTCAATTGATCATTGCAAATAAATTATTTCGTAACCTCTCAAAATAATTAGGTGAATTATGTAAGCCTTGTAAATCACAATAGCTAAGGTATGATTTGAAAATATTATTTAAATTTGGTTTAATTCATACTCGTTAAAATTATAAAGTTTTACCACAATTTTTAAAAAAAAGGTTTTAAAGTATTTGCACCTTTCTTCAACCTATGACTTTTTGTATGGAAACTTTAACAACTTAAAAAATTGGATTGAAAAATTGGTTGAAAAATCTCTGAATTTATGAATTAAATTCCCATTGAACTATTTGTTGATATGAAAAAACCCTTGAAAATTGTCAAGGTTGGCCATAAAATAATGTTGGAAAATTTTAATTCTTCTGAATGTTTAGTTTAATAAACCTAGAAGGTGAAAATGTTGATTTGGGCCAATAAAATATATAGTATTATCATAATCCATTATTTTTGGAGTTTCCAAAAAGTTATGTTTTATCGAATTTGTTGGTGTTTAATATAATTATTCATTATTAGAATTAAAGTTATCAGATGATGCATCACTAAAATTAAAAATTTTGAATTTTGAATCTATATACAAAGTAAACAAACTTGCCGATTGATGATGAATGGTAACATTCAAATATTTGTATAATGGTGTTTTAGTTAAATTCATAAAGCAATAATCACCATGTTTGGAAGAACATTTTTTGACATATGAAGCAATTTGTATTCAAAACATCACTTTAAAAACACACCTATCGTTGCATCATTGTGTGGTAGATGTGGTCATATTGATTGAGTTTGATTCATGTTTGTAGGGACATCAATAACATTACCATGCATTCTACTATACCCCTATAGTTTGTAAATTTGAACAAAAGCAAAACATGACGAAATAAGATGTTCTTCTACTTGTATTAATTTTTGAACCGATGGAATGCTTTTGCTTTTGGAAATACTATTTATGTAAACAACTTGTACATATGTATGATGTGGAACTAAATTTTATTTGAATTTGAAAATATGTAAAAAGTTGTTTTAAAAACATATAAGTTGTTTTTTTAAACATAACCTTTCACAATTAAAACATGCAATTATGGGAACATCTTGGATTTGTTTACTATAAATGTCAATGTATATTGATTTTTTTGCATTTTCCTTTATATTAACATTATGTTTTATTTTATTTCATTGAACATCAAGTTCCACAAAAAATTGTTGTTTAGGAATTAGTTGTTTTGTTTCTTTTAGAGTGCATTGACTATATGATGATTGAACATTATCATTTATGGAAGATTCATCTGATTTTTTAATATATATATCACAAGAAAAAATCTTGGGTTTTTCCACTACCCAAATCCATTATGTTTTTAGTGAAATAATACAAAGTTCATTAATATGTAACTTATATGGTTTGGTAAAAAAAGACTAGTTGACTAGCATTTTTTTGGTGAAATGTTTTTTGGTTGTTTTAGATAGTGACATGTTGCATTAGATAATTTGCAATTTGAAAAAATTGACATGGATATTATGAGGTCCCAAGGTAATATGATGTGAATTAACATATCACGTCATCATGTAACATTTTTTATTCTTTTTTTTGGGGTCAAGGATTGTAAATTTTCACAACATGTCATGAAAAAAATACACTCCATGATTTTAAATTATTATTTGCATTTGCATTTGGTTTGGATTTTATTAACAAAATATTTTGAAAATATTGATCATCATTGTACATGTTTCATGTATTATATTTGTACATGATAACATCAATGCATCTACACATCACATATTTTTATGCACAAATTCATCAATTTTTGAACCCAAGACTTCATGGAGATGCATCAAGGTCTTCAACACCAAACCACTTCAACAAATTGATCAAATAAAAAGAAAGTTAACTTTATTATCTTTGACATGAAACTATTTAAAAATTCAAACTATCACATACATTTTCTTTTTCAAAATTTATTCAAATGCTACAAATGAAATTATGATCTTGAAGCTTATTTAGTAATCTATTTATGAAATTAATTATAATTTATAATTATGCAATTTGAAGGGTTCAAAAATAACTTAAAATAACATGTTATGAATAAAACAAGAAATTGACAAATCTTTTTGTTTAAATTCATCTACAATCTTCATAAATGGGATTCAATTCAATGTGAATTCAAAAGTGTTTTCATTAAATCTTTAACGAGGATATTTTTATTGTGTAAAATATTTGTTCAATATTTGAGGAATTGAAAGCTTTGTTTTGCTCAATATGATTATGTACAATATTTGTTAAAAAAATTATGATGTTATTCAAATTGTAATCACCTATAAGTCATTTTACCCACATTTGATTATAGAAGAGTTATGGAATTACAATTTTTTTTAAATCCTTCAATATTACCTTAAAAAAATATCAATTTTAAATTTGATAAATTTTCATATTTTTTTGGAAAAAGCCATTGTTGATGTTTCCCCCTTTTTAAATTGGCAAAATTTGGCCATTAAAAGACAAATTAATTAAATAATCAACATAACCATTTTTTCTCAACATCATATTTGTTTAACAATATTAGTTATGGATAAAAATGATTAATTGCACAACTTTGAAAAACTATTGCAAGCTATTTATTTATTTTTTTCAATAATGTAACAATACATTTTACCTTTATAGAAATAGAAGAAATAATTTGGTGATATTTTGGCATTAAATAGTTGGATTACTCCCCCCCCCCCGAGTCAACAATACTTTTTGTTTATCTTTGGTGGCAAATTTTCATAAGTTGGTGGTTTTTTGGGGGGAAAAATTTAGAAAGTAATGAAAATTCAAGGGAAATTTTTGAGGGTGGTCATTCCTCTATATATATGTGAGTATAAATATAAGGTTTTATATATTAGTGTTGGGTAAAAGGTCTAATTTAATTACTTCTAAAATGTGGTACTATTTATTCAAATAGATATTTATAATTAATATATTTTGGCTTAAATATGTGTATATTTAAAAAATTAAGTAAGAATAAGGTGAGAAACAATAGGTTAAACAATCATCCAATACACCCTAGAAAATGTGTTGTTTGATGCATGTGGTTTAAAACTTTAACATTTAGTGACCCCGTATGAGAATAATGCAAGTTCAATGAATTTTTATTAAAATTTTGAGATCACCAATTTGAAAGAATAAAAAGAGAACGAAAGATTATTCATAATGAATAATGAATAATAATTTCAATGTTAGAACCATAAGTAGTTCCAACATCAAACTTACTTTAAAGTTACATCAACATGAAAAAAATTTAAAATAAATAATTATTTATATATATGTGTGTGTGTGTGTGCGTGTGTGTGTGTGTGTGTGAAAATTTTGTAATAGGTTTTAGGACTTGTAGCTAGAATATAAAAATATTTTACCAAATTAATAATCTTCATATATTGTCTATAACCAAAACATAACATATCTTTTTATCAATAATCATTGTTATTTGAACAACACCACAAAAGTAAGAATAATAATAATGATAATTCATTGATGTCATTATTATGAGATCACCATTTTTAATTTTTTTTAATAATTAAAAACTTTCATCTCTAAATACTTAGACATAAACTTGTAACAAAAAAAGCCTAAAAAAAATGTTAAATCATGTCAACAATAAAAATAGTGATATACCCAAACAATGTTTTACCAAAAAAATAATTATGATTTATATTTCTCGTACATCAAGAAATAAAATGGAGAAATAATTTAAACATTATTTTTTGAAGGTTTGTTTTCGTGGCATCATGAACATTTGCAATAAAAAACTTGTCCAATGATGAACGAACTAGGGGAAAAATATGAATTTAAATATATGTAAATTTATAAATTTGAACCTTAAAATTTTAAGTATAAAGATCTACATGGACAGAGGAGTTTGTATACATGAACATTTTGACTTAATCTTTAATTCAAATATAGATGTGAAACATAACAAGTTTTTATACATCAATTTAAATAAATTATGGTGAGTGTAAAATGTAATTAAATAGCAATGGATTTAACACATTCAAAATGAATTATTCAACTCATGTGCAAATGTTGATAGTTTAAGAGATGTGAGGTCTTTATAAGTTAATGCATGTGTTTTATTAAATTATGATAAGTGTAAAATGCAACTTATGAACAAAGATTTCAACATGATAAAATTGTACAATTTAATACTTGTACCATGTTGATAGTTGAAGAAATATCAAAAGAATCACTAAACATTATAATGCAATGTGTAAATAAAGTTAATTGTTACCTTAATTTTCACATCAACAATTTGAAATTATTAAAAATAAAAATAAGGTGACTTTTTGTGTAAGTGTAAGGTGTAGCTTATGAGTAACATTCTCCACTGTTATCAAACCTTGAATCAACTTATGCTAGATGTTAGTAGTTGAAAAGTTGTTAAAAGAATGATTAAACAATATTACCACTCTTGTAAGGAATCTATGGTTGAAATATTTTCCATGTTAGAATATTTTCCATTATTATAAAGTCCAACATGGAGGAAAAAATCCAATGTTAGTGAACAAGGCAATCATTAGTTTCACTATGGAAATTGTGCACAAATAATTAGAAAATAATTAAACTTGTTATTTGTGGACAGTGATAATAAATCAAATAGTGGTAAAATTGGACAAGTAATTACAATGGGTGGTAGTGAAAAAACCCAAGATTTCTTCTTCTATATATTTCACATGATCCATAATTTGTGATCTTGTTTTTAATATTTGGAAACATGTAAATGAATTTTAATGTTTATTTAGAATGAATAATATTTGGATAAACATCTAATATTTCAAAAATATTATTGTCATAAAGTGCCTAATCAAAATTTTCTTTTTTTCTTTTTATGTGTTATATTAGGATCAACATTTAGATCTTGGAAAGGTTCCATTTGAACTTTAGGTATTTTTTGAACTTTGGTTTCAAAAATTAAGGTGGATGGACTAGACAAAATCTCATAATTGATAGGAAAATTCATATTTTTTCATTTTTTGTAAATATTGAATATTTTTTAATTTTATTTTAAAATAATATTTGTATTGCAAGAAAAGTTGAATAAGGAAACAACATATAATAATTGTGCATTCTATTTTTTTTCAAAATTTCCATTAATCTGGAATCAAGTTTTTCATTCCAATAGAAACACATAGTTGGCTATGAAAATTGAATTTCAAGTTTTTGCATTGTTAGTTTTGAAAAAGATGGAAAATCATTCAAATCTATGTGAACTTTGGGATCATTCACTTGAAAAATAGGTGAAGACCAAAATAAACAATTAACATATTCAATTAACTAAAGATGTTGAAAGTTGTAAATTATATGTAAGGGGATAGATTGAAAATCCATTCCACATTGAGACATAATGCGTTTTGATATTTTATTCCAAATGTAAATTGACCTTTGTAAATATTCAACTATCCAAAAGATTGCAACCATTTTTGTCATATATTGATGTTCATTTGTCATTATACCTTGATGCAAATCAAATAAAAAGCTTGGAATTAATTTTCGAATATGACATTTTTGGTTTTTTTATGTATGCAACAATAAACATTGATTTAAATGTGCCATGTTATTTTACCTCAACTGAAAAGATGATAAATGATTATCCGATAAAAAAGATATAAGTTGTTTATTTCATATTTGCATGTTGAAACAAACAAAGATCATATGAATGCAATACACGTTCAAATGATGAATCAACAAGATTTAATAAAGTTATTTCCATTATTATGAGCTTCAATTTAATCCAAATATATAAATAATAAAAATTGCCTTCTTCACACATACACGTTAAAAAAAGGACATGGAATTAATGATTCATTATAAAACTATTTAAATTGAATTATTTCTTAAAAACTACTTAGATTGAAAATTTGTTTGTATTGAAAAATTGCTTGTGTTAAATAACTACTTGCATGGAAAAAATTCTTATATTAAAAAATTCCTTATATTGAAAAAAAAATTACATTGAAAAACTATTGGTATTTAAAACTACTTGCATTGAAAAATTGCTTGGATTCAAAAATTGGTTGTATTGTATTGAAAAACTACTTGTATTGAAAAATCATTTTAAACATCCAAAAAGAAGAAATCACAAAAAAATGCTATAATAAGTTTTCACATATATGTCCAATATTTGTATACTAATGGTAATTATAGAATGGTTGCTTAACAATTGTAGTGTTTAAAAGGGATTTTATTTAAAAACTTCAACTCATCAAAGTTAAGATTGTGTTTCACATTATGTTGGACATCGTCATTAGAACTAATTGCCAAAGGAGCAACCAACCTTTTAACACTCAAATTTCTTTCTAATTTTGGGATAAATTGTTGTATGTCTTCTTGGAAACCAACAAGGGTATATGTGCCCAACAATTTACATTTACCACGAACACAAATTGAAATCAGACCTTTTTTTTTCCCATTGGGAAGGACACAATTAAGTGGTTGCATGATTGTTTTTAATTTTTTTTCCCTAAGGGACATAATTGAGTTGGCATTGAATTGGGCCCTAAAGACATTAGGCACAATTGGGTGGCCTTAAGGTGCAATTGAATGGGCATCTAATTGTTTTTTTAAAAAAAAATTATGTTCATTTAAGGACACAATTGGTTGTGTTTTTGAGGTATAATAAGGTGGCCACCTGTTTGTGTCCCTAAGGCCCAATTGGGTGCTCGCTTGGTTAATAATAATATAATAAATTTAATTATCTAAAAAAATTTCAATATTTTTTCCAGTATAAATGACCTATAAATGAACATTTGGCACGATGAAATTTTTTTCCTTGAATTTGAAAAAAACTTTCAAATTATTTTTGAAAAAATGAAAGGAAAGGAATTTACCTTTCTTAGTGCAAGTTGAGTAGTTGATAGTTAGTGTGCAACTTAGAAGATGAGTTTTAATAGCCTCATCACACAACTTTTGTGAGAATTGTGAGAATTGTGTTTTCAAATATTTGATATCCTTTGGATGTTGTTGCCACATTCTTGATTAAGAGCATACCACATTGGTGTCCATTGTATGTTTTAATAAGTTCATATTTTATTTTGAAATTATTGCCAAAAATAAGAACATTATGGTCAAATTCACCTTCTCCATCTGCAATCAATAATTGTTTTTCACTTTTTTCTATTCCCTCCTCCCCTTACACCAACAATGATGTCAATAATAATATTAGAACTCTAACTTTGGAAAAAAAAAATTGAATTCTCAAATGGGTATAGCCTGTGATCGTTCAACATAGATTCCACGCATTGGATTCTCACCAATGTTTGCATTACTCAAGTCGACTTACCTCCCTAGTTACTTCTTATAACTAAACATGTTTTTATTTGCAATTCAATCAAAGGTGCCATACCTATTGAGCACCTTTGCTTCAAACACAACATTTCTAACTCCAAAATCCAAATCATTCATCATAACAACTAAATCAAGCTTCTTTCACTTGAACAATAACCATTGTGCAAAAAAAAAAACTTACCAAAATGAATTTGACAACTAACAAACGAAAGAACAAAAAAATGGGACTTAAGCAAACACACATTGGAAAAAACTCAAGCTTGCAAAAACATCAATACAAAATGAAAGTTTAAATCAAGCACAATGTTTGTGCTAGCTAGAAAGAGAAATAACAAACATACAATATAATATTTATTATGGCACTGAATAGCCCCTTCTTCTTTCCCCAACCATCCAACCCCTCCCAACACCACTTAATGAAACTCCTTTATTTTTCAAGTTCACTAAAATCCCACATATAAATAAAAAAAACCCCTTCAAAGATGGAAAAAATAAAATAAAAAAGTTAAACCCCCTAGGCTCTCATCACCCAATTTTTTTTTAAAAATCTGACACCTAAACTTATCCACTCGGCCTACTTTTGATTCTTCAACCCCTATACCTGGTCAAAAGATATTCTCACAATGTCTTTGTAGGACAGAGCCAACAAACAAAATTCCTATGGTATGCACCACCACTATTGTGTGTTCTTAAAGCAGCACTGAAACCTTGCCATATTCTAACAAGATTCACTAGGGGAAAGGATAAACCCAATATCACACATTCATACCCTCATTAGTGCAGACTGTTATTCCCTATCCTTCCTTGCAAACAAAATCCCTCCTCTCCACTGATGGTGTTTACATCCTTGCACAAGAGCATACTTGGGTTCTTGTAAATGAAATAGCAATCTTGGGCATAATGTGTGCAATGGTAGGGTTGGCCTATTTTTTTTTTGAT
>Ga0209208_10009921_pt1 | contig 12452 bp, 6 predicted proteins | sample S1TSphfallax_3_FD_187694 | JGI IMG/M metagenome (GOLD analysis project Ga0209208, IMG submission 187694) | Host-associated microbial communities from peat moss isolated from Minnesota, USA - S1T2_Fd - Sphagnum fallax MG (SPAdes) (version 2) | ecosystem: Host-associated > Plants > Peat moss >...
AGATGTAATAATTGTTGCAAAATTATGTTTGATATTTTGTTTTTAGTCTCAAGGAGTTGGGCAAATTCAAGGGGCAAAAAGCGTAAACATCATCTAAGATACACTCCCAAACTGAGGCAAATGAACAATTGATGATATGGCAAAACAAACCACAAAGAGGGTTGCACCACCAAAATTATGGAAGCAACCATTTGGTATGTTACCTCCAAGACACATACATCCAAAGGAGAAAGAGTTATATGAATTAAATAACGATGAAAATTTCTTGTTAGATTGTAGTGCGAAAGCAAGTACAATTTTTCATCTTCCTACATTTTATTTCCTAGCTACGAGTTGACATTTGCAATGGCAAGTATTAGCATGTTTCTTTTCTAACATTGGTATTTTGGAGCTTTTTAAGGTCTGTTACAAGCAAGCAAGGAACAAAAAATAATGTACTCATGAAGTAATCATTAAAGCATGCAAAACCCAATAAATTGTTTACTAGGCAAAATAAAATAACCCCCTTTTTGTCATTATTCCCATTTGGGTTTGTGCCATCAAGGAATATAATGCATTTCACAAGAGCTAATGTAGAAGCAAAGGCGAAAGCAATTATAGAAAGTTTCACATTTGCGAGTTCTTGTGAATTGCTTCTTCCCCAAACATAAGTGAAAATCAATGGACTTAATGTTCTACTAGAAACAAACATTGTAATGGACAGGAAGATCTTGGAGCTTTTGATGAAAATGGAAACATGAAATGCTTTGGGCAACATGCTAGTTTTTGCATTTGGCCAATGGTACCTTTATCCATTTGTAAGTATTATAAGGTTTACAATATTTTGTTTTCTTTGTTTCTTACTTTTAGACAATGCTTTCTTACCCTTTTTTTCCCATGTAGGTTGGTGGAGGGATTGAAAGGACAAGCCACATTAGTGACATTGTCAAACAATCCCTCAATGCATGGACATCTGGAAGGGGTGGTGAGAACACAATGAACATGTTTAATTAAATGAAGTGCCTTTGGGAATACATGCAGTACCTGTAACTAAAAAAGGAATATGATGAGAACAAGGTAGGAACTATAGAAACTTTGAAAAAAAAAGGAGGACTATGTTTAATAAGAATTGCACAAATTTGACAAACATGTCAAGGCCATAGAAGAGAGGGAAAAATGGGGTTGGTCACCATTATACCATCTGCTAAAACAATTTCCCTGTACAAGTTGGACCTTAGTGCCCTTGGGAACACACTAAAGAGGAGCTACATACCATCATATTAAAAATGGATAAGGAATCGCATCCATTGTCATTTAACATGGAATGCCCTCACATCATCCGCGCATTCAAGTTGTTTTGTAAAAATGCTTTTGGGAGACTACATCCACTTGCTCATGCTAATGCGAAGTTGATTCACCACAACATCCTTCATTACTATCGGGATTAGTCCCATTCAATCCAACTAACCATAGTAGTCCAAGACATTCTAGACTACAAATTTTATGGTTTCCAAAAAAATGGTAGTGCATTGAAGAAGTCAAGCAATGTTGCCAAGACTTGTTGGGCTTATTTTGAAAATACAATTTTCCAATAGAGCTTATACAGACATAAGATGAGAGCAAATTTAAAATAAGTCTTTGTAAAACACATTGACCTTTTCTAAAGCTTAAATATGTTGACCCCAATTGATGAACTATGAAACAATACATGGAAATATGACAACTTTAACCAAAATGTAAGGACCTTGTAAAACAAATTGAATTTTTGTAAGTATATGGCAAGAAACAACTTCCTTGAAAAAAGTGATGGACCTTCCAGAACACCTAAAACTTTTGTAAAGCTCAAAAACATTTACCCAAATTCTATTTACAATAAAGGAACAAATTATAATCTTGCAACGTTCAAAAATGTCGAATACAAATGTGTCAAGAATGAAGCTGTTCATTGAGGAACAACTTCAAATGTGCCAAAAAATAGTGAAAAGCTAGTGGTGTAAGGGCTACCACAATTTCCGTTGTTAGGTGTGTTGTCGCAACCCCACTTTGAGGCAAGTGTGAGGATGAGACTCGCACTTCCAAAAGTGAGAACTTGGAGTCCTCCGAAACTCTCGCAATTTTAGAGCTCGATTGCAGAGGTTAAAACACCTCGCCTTGATGTGTTCTTTATACCATTGGAAAGGCCTTGAAGTGTAGATGTCGAAAATGGCCTCACATGAGCCATTCGGACATTTACAACTCAAGTTATGGTCGAAAGAAGGGCCGGAAGTCAAATTGGCAATTTGACTCCTGACCACTAAAAGTTGGGAGTCGACCCGACTCCAAGGTGTGCAGGTGGAATGCGACACACCGTTGGAAAGCTCTTGAGGAGAGCTACAAGTTTGCTTTAGACCTCATCTCAATCAAAAATCTGAGACATGAGTTATGAGCTCCCAAAGTCTCGAGAGTCTAATCCGGGACAGTTTCAGGACTCCTCCTTGGGAGTCCTGGGATTAAAAATCATTCGGATGCGGGTGCGACAGAGCAACGCAGAGAATACTATATGGGGGAAGGTGGTGGCTTCCCTCGAGTCCAAGCCATGGTGAGTAAAGTGAGTCCGTGTTGCATGTGGCTTGTCTAAACACCAAGGGTGTTTTCGAAGGTGAACTAACCAACTTGTGATTGGTTTGATGCAAGACTGAGTAACTAAATAGTTGTCCCTCTTCCTAGTCTAATAGTCTAATCCTAGAGCTTTTAGCACGCCCCTCTCACCCCCTTTAGTGTTGGAAGCTGGGAGCGGCACCGAGTTCCAACTACTTTCGCTTTTTAACATAGTTGGGCCCTTTTGGGGTCTAACAAGGAACTTGGGGGCGCATCATGTGCCGTGAAACGTATCCATCTACATTTAAAATTAGGTAGATTTCAAACACCATTTTTAGGTTTAGATTGCAAAGGTTGTTATTCATGAGATGCACTATGTAACTTATCATTTTACATCTAAAAAAGAGGAAATTTCAAACATGATTTACGAGTGCCATTTTTTGTAGAACACAAACCTTGTTCTACAAAACATAAATCGTGCTACAAATATTGTTGATGGTGTTACAATCAATGAGGACTGATGAAGTGAGGTTCGACAACGAATGTGAAATGAGTGTCGACGATGGTCTGCATGGGTGAACGAAGGACGAAAACTGGTGGGTCCGTGTGATGATGACATGGAGAAGGTGTAGGTGGGGTCACCGAATGACATGGACGTCGGAAGTGTGGGGACCAGTGGCGGGGCCTGTTTTGGACGTGGAAGGCGTGAAAGTGGGGTCAGTTGTGGGGGCAGTGACGCTGAAACAGCGCCGGACAGAGCTCATTAGGGGGTACTTAGCGCCTCGCAGTCAAAGAGGGGATGGGCGTGAAAAGAGGCCCAAAGACAGGGTGAAGACAGGAAGGCTTTAAGGAAAACTCTAATTTCTCTTAAAATTCCCAAAAGGCATAACCATTAAGAAAGGCTGTACCATTGTCAAAGGAGTTTTTTCGTTTTTCTTTGGGGGCTTGGATTTTGTTCCCTTGGTTGTATAGTTTTGGAGCCTATGGCGGAGGAGGAGCTGGAGCATCAGCATGGCAAGGCGCGCGTACGAGTGGCTCGCCTGTGGAGAAGCAAAGTTGACGGCCAGCCGCACTACTTGGTGGAATGGAACGTCTCCGTCTCCCTCATTTCCAAAGTGCTCCCCGCTTTCACCGAAGGCGACAATTCCAATATCGTCGCCACGGACACAATAAAAAACACGGTGCAAATCTCAATCTCTCTCTCTCTCTCTAATTGTTTGTTTGCAGTTTGAAATTTGCTCATAGTTTTCTCCAATTTGTCCTGTTGTGTGCTCCGTAATTTGTGCATTTGTAAGTCGTGTAGGATTGATGAATTCTCGGCTTTCAGTTAGTTTCTCTGCTGTGGTCGCGTTTATTGATTCTGTTGCGATTCGTTTGTGTTGCATTGCTTCTGTGTTCTCTGGTTTTTTTGTTTTTTTTGTTTCTTTCTTTCGCTGCCGAGAGGTTCTGGTCCTAGATTTTTTCTTCTTTCTTTCCTTTTCTGGTGGGAGGAAAACCTCGGTCCTGGTAAGAGTTTGGTGAATCAATCATGCGATGTTCTTCTCGTACTTTTGCTCGTGTCCTCGTCCTCTTATTCTTTGACGGTGTCTCTTTTCAGGTGTGATATTTGTTGTTCTCTTGTGTTTGTTTTTTCTTCCGTTATGTGCCTTCCTTTCCTTATTCAGTCCTGCTTTTCGCTGGACATGACGCCGGCCATGTACTAAACTGGCCTGAATTTGTGATCTGCCGAAGGTCTACGCAGTAGCTAAAGAATGCACCGAGCGGCTTTCACCGGAAGACTATGGAGTTCGTCTCGGGAAACATTTCCTCACAACTTATCCCGAGGTATGTCGTGAAACTTAGTTGTGGTGAGAGAGAGATTGCAAAGTCTACTGAACTTTTCTTTCTCGTCCAGCTCTAGTTTTCTTTGGAGAGTTGGATTTTGCAGTCAACAATTTGCACCTTTCTGCCTCCACAGATTGTCACAGGCTCGAAGATAACACTCTTTGAAAAGCCTTGGGAGCGCGCCACAGTTAATGGCCAGCTTCACGACCATGGTAACCACCGCCCTCTTCTTGTTTTTCCTTCGCCTTGCATATCCCCCCCCCCCGGGCAATCCTCTCAATACCACGTCCTGGCGTATATTATTGTCTCCTTGCCAGAAAAAAAGAGGACCTGATTGAGGCCACCAGTCCACATTGTTGAGCGCTTCATTGACAACACCTTTCCGAGAGTTGTTCTCCAAGAGATAGATGTTCAGCCAACATGCTATTTTTCTGCAGCAGCTTCAATTTGTCAATCTTGATTCCATGGTTTGAGCAGGAGATATGCATATATATTCTCTTTCTTGGGATGACAGTTTTATATAAGAAATGGGTGCAAAGATGGATTTTGGTTGGCTTCTGTCTCTCCCTATGTCTAATGACTGTCTACCCATATCCAGAAGATAGAAAATTAATCTCTTCCTACATCTACTGACTAGACTCATATCTAGAAGAAGATGGAAAATTAATCTCCTTGCTGTTTTGTACCCTTGCACTGGTTGCTTGAAGACAACTAGCAAACACACAGAGAGACTCCAGAGTTCCATCTGAGGCAGACTTTGCTTTGGACAGGTTATAAGCTGGGATCAGAGAAACATACGGTGGAGGTTGTTGTCAAAAGTGATGGAGAGGCTGAAGTAACATCAGGTGTCTCAGAGCTGTCCCTGTTGAAAACAACTCAGGTAAAGAACTCATCAACTTGTATTATGTGGAGCCCAATGTGTAGAGTAACATATTTGTATCTTGAGAGTCTGACTTATGCGCCTCAATTCCAAGATGTCATGTGAACTAGATCATAGCAATCTGTTTTCCAGCTTGGAGGTTTGATTTCTGTTGTATTCCACCTCTCTTTTTTGAGACTTACTGGAGTTTCAGTACATTCTGTCTTTGCAGTCAGGGTTTGAAGGCTTTTTTCGTGACAAGTATACCATCCTTTCAGATACAAGAGAGCGGATGCTGGCCTCAGCAGTCCGTGCTGTTTGGAGGTCTGTAAGCTGTATTTCCACTTGAATTTGGCATTTAGATGTGTTATCTTGTATGCTTATTGCCATCTTTGGGTATCTTGCCAGTTTTAATTGAACCTATCTGACAAATCTCATCACATCTCTACATCTGTCATAAATGGGCTAAATTGCAGCTACTCCACCAAGCCAGCAGATTATCAGAAAACATATGAAGAAGTTAAAGATGTTCTTGTCACAACTTTTTTCGGACCACCTCATGAAGGAGTCTACAGCCCCTCTGTTCAGAAGACACTTTACGAGATGGCTCAAGCTGTCCTAGCCAGGTATTACTGCAGGTTCTTGGTCTTATTTTTTCACTCTTCACAAAGTCTGTAAGACAAGAGCTCTAGACAAAATGCTCACATTTTTGTTTTTATGTATTGAATATACATCCAGGAAATATATTCACTAAATTGGAATAGAAGAAGCAAAAGTGGAACTTTTCCATACTGGATACCAGAGACACTGGAAAGTTCTGTTAGCTTTGGGACACCAGCTGTAATCACTTTCAAAAGGCATTCTTTGTAGGAGGTTGGAGATGTATTCTTGCTCCTTTGATGCCCTCAGTGAACCCTCAGAGGAGATGATGCTGTTTTCCAAGGATACCTTCTTTGTCCCCTGTTTCAGATCAGCTCAAGAAGATTTCAACTTTGGAATATAGTTGCCTTTTTCAATTGGGTTGTGTAAAGACCAAGGTTGCAATGGCTATCTTTGCACTCCTCTGTATAGGACTGGTCGTTCTCACCTCTGCAAATCTGCATACCCATGTGGAGTTTTTTTTCAGTTGCAAATGTTGATTTCTATCTAACTTGTCAGAGACCAGTCATGCCTAGGATATTCATACAATGAATGTTTTTTGGTGACAATGTGCAGATTCCCAGAAATTGATTCCATATACCTAAATATGCCCAACATTCACTTCCTGCCTGTAAATTTGCCAACTGTGGGTGTCAAGGTAAACTCAATGCATCCCACAGTGATCTGGCTTGCATTAGTCAAAATTTTCACCACTTGGAGGTTTTGTATCTGGTATCCTGCATGATAAGTAGAACCAATCCTTTCCTACATTTTTGAAGTGAAGATTTTGAAGTAAGACCATCAGGTTGACAAGTTTATTTTGTTCTCATTTGTTTCCTTGTTCAGTCAGGAGATGATGTTTTCACACCAACTGATGAGCCCCATGGGACAATAGAAGCAAGGTTAAGCAGGAAACACTAAAACAAGTCGTGAGATGCCAACAAGGTGAAGATGCTAACTGTGTTCATTTTCTTTAGCATGGATGTTGATATATCATAGTGATAATAATATGGCAAATTTCATGGCAGGTGCAGTTGTATGATTTGATAAACTTGCAGCACAATGTCAAAATCCTCCTTGGTAGATGAAGTATAGCATGGCTGCCCAATAATGACCTTGGATTTGTTGTATGACAGGTTTACTTGTTCAGGGACCAGTGTTGAAAGTTATTTAGTTTTCAACATCCTTCTAGCATGCTGACTGAGTTGTGTGGACAATTGCAGAAACAGATGGCCTGGCTGAAACCTATGCGATGTTCTTGTCTTCTATGAGCAGTTGTTACTGCAGACCAGCAGCTGGTAGTATCTACCCATGTATTTTGTGATGGGTCTGCACTTCTGGTCTTATTATATGTCATTTAGTACAGAAAGAAGGAGTTGATTATTTTCCCTCTGAGCCTTCTCGGATAGTGTAGTACCATACACAAATGAATGTTTTCTGGTCATCCACTGGATGTCTAGCCGCATGTTTCATCTACTTTCTCTTCCCATCTACTTTTGTTGTGTCATAAACATCTCTTTGAAAGTGAATTTCTCCTCTCAACTAGCACTTGGCCACAAGAGAGCATTGATGGTGGACAGAGAGTTTGGACATTGCCATGGTCATTTCCTCATCTATGCTCAAAAAGTAATAATAAAAAATAGAAATTAAATCATGCGAAATCCATTGAAATCATCCTTTCTCGAAGAGGAGTTTCACTCGTAAGGTTCATTCATTCATTCTTTCTTTCTTTTTTGAATCCTCATTTATAAAGACCCTGCACCAATTTGTTTTGAATGTAATTGGAGCATACCTAATGCAAAGGCATTTTGCAATATATCTTAGTAGGGTTATCGATATTGATATGAGCTACAATAGTAGGTTTTGATTAATGATGTTACATTTCATACAAGACTAGTGATTATGGATGTAAAGACAAATTTCATTTTGGATGGATTTATCTCTCTCCCCTCCCCACCCCCCCCCAATCCATATGTATAGATGTCACCAATTCTATATGTATTCATTTTCAATTTTTGTCCCTCAAAAAAACCAATTCAATGTGGATCAACCCATCAATATAACTAGCATCCAATATGTAGCCCCTCCCTTGAGTGGTCATTCCATGTGTTAAAAGTTAACATTGCCCTCCCCATCAAAACCTAGGCAACACATTTTTCAATTTATACAAAGCAGACAACTTTCTTTTTAAAAGTAGAGAGTAAAGACCTTTTCAAAAGAGTGAAGTTTAAAGGGTGGTTTTATAGAAATTCTTGTGTCATATACTTTTTAGGGATTTTCTCATTTGGTTGGTTGGTTTGCTCACAGCATATGACCATTGATACTAATGTTGTGTGGGTGTAACTGTTACCCAGCTATGCATTACGTAGAAGATGTGTCCTTTTACTATGGGTTACCAAGGTGAAACTTGACCCCAACTCAATTGGGGTTTACCTAATGACCACCTATCACCGAAATACCTAGCTAATATAGGATGTATCCTTTATAGGAGAGGTTATCCATGTGAAACTGACCTCAATTTAATTGGGGTTCACCCAATGACTACTATCATCCTAACTACCTACCTATAAAATCTATGTTATAAGGTAGGTTATTGAGGTGAAATTACCATCAATTCAAGCGAGGTTCACTTAATGACCACCTATTATCCTACTTACGTAGAGGATTTATCTATTATAATATAGGTTACCAAGGTAAAACTCGACATCAACTCAGTTCAAGTCTAATTAGTAACCACATATTGTACCTACATAAAGGACCTATCTTTTATAAAATAGGTTACCAAGGTGACATTCAACATTCACATAATAATAGTAGAAGAAATCATGTCCATTTTGATCATATTTTTGTGACTAATGTTTGACTAATGACCAAAGCAACTCAATTTGCAATTACACTTGTACTAGTTTTATGTGGCACCTTAGTTGCAATTGTTCATAGTCACATGTATGACTAAACTTTCACAAATCCAAATTTTAATTATACATGTGACTATGATAAGTTTAAATGAAAATATTTATGAAAAATGAACATATGTCATTCATTATGGATGGCATCCATTGATGGTTGACAATTAAATTGATTTTGCAACTACAATTATACATAAATGACTAGATTACATAATTTTTTTCTATTGCAATTCAAAATGTACAAATTAATTTATTGACCAATAGGTTATTAGAAAAGGCTATTATAATATAGTAGGTAAACTAGGCTATGTAAGCTTAATAGGTTAATTTAAACTAGGTATGCCTATGTACGTTAGTAAGTTAGCTTAGCTTACATATTTAGTTAGTTGGCCTAAGTTATTTATAGGTAGTAATAAGCTAGTTTATAATTAGATTGGCTTAGATAGTAGGTAGTAAGTAGGATAAGTAGTAGGTAGGTTAAATTGTAGATATTTTATCGTGTGGATATGTGATAATGATTTTATATTAATTAATTGTTTAATTAGCTAGATTAGATAATTAATTTACTAAAGGTAGGCTAGGTAATTATTTTATTAGGTAAACTTAATAATAAATATTAAGTATGTAACCTAAGTAATATGTAATAAGTAGGATAAGTACTAGTACATAATACATAACTAGGTTAAATAGTAAATATTTTATTACGTGGAAATGTCATAGTGTTTTTTAATTTAATGATTAATTAAATAGGTAGGTTAGGTTGTAGGATAGTAGGTAGTAAAAATAGTAAATATTTTATTGTGTGGACATATGACAATGTTTTTGTATGGGACAAAGGATGTGATAGTGTTGTAGTGTTTCACTTTCATTAAAATCTATCCCATATCTTTGTCTACAACTTCAAACTTGTAAAGTACATAACTAGGTGAAATAGTGGATTAGATTGATAAACAATCAAAGTTAAGACATCACAACCATTTTGAGTGATCTATTAATGAATGTATATACCTACCCCCTTCAAGCATAACTACATTGGCAAATGCATTCAACACCCACATGAAGGTAATAAAACATGGCCACACAAGTTGGGATAGTTCTAGTGCCTCCTCCCCCTTGCCCAAATTTCCCAAATTTCCCATGTTTCTTATATCATGGCATTCCAAATGACCCCATATCTAAATGGGATCTTGTTGAACACTCTTTAAACATCATCCATGTTACCACACTTTGAATATATGTCAACCAAGCTACTCCTAACATAGTCATCTAAATCCCATCCATTTCTAATGATTTGCTCATGAACACAACTACCCTTTTCAAAGTGCAAGAATGCTAACATATGCATTCAACGACACCCCAAAAGCAACCATGTCTAACCACACACCTTCCTATTGCATTTGTCAAATTTAGTTCCAATGCATGTTGTCGTTGTGGACAATTCACATGTCTTAATATCATGGTGGTCCAAATCATTGTATTTTTGGATTGCATATTGTTGAACACCTTCCAAACTTCTACTTAGCACCTAAATTTTGAATACATGTCATATGGTCCCCCTAAGGAAGTTGTATTCATATTATAGTTGATAGTCTCAAATGGTGAACCCATAGGTTTCTATTTTGCGCCACTCAAGCTCTAAAAGTTTGGCAAAAAAGTTGATGTTTCTTGTTGAAGAACTTCTGAGTTAATCTCTTGAATTGCCATTTGTAGGTAAAAGTCTTGGTTGCAAAAAAATCTTAATAACAACAAAAACAACTTCTTGATCTTATTCAAGGGTGCAAATTCTTTAAGGTGTACCAAAATCTTGTCACAATGTCACCTTTTTTATTATATTTTATGGGGATTAAAATATAAGGTAAAAAAGGACTACAATAAGGAGTAGGCCCTTTTCATCTTGTGTGGTACACCTTAGAGGATTTTCACCTTCAAAGATTGGAATACAATGACTTTTTCATTGTTTTGTTCTTTCTTGCTAACGAAAAAAATGGGACCATCAAAGACAATGTTATTGGTGTCTCTAGAATGGAAGATTATGTGGTCTAGGCAATGTTGGTAATTTTTTTAGTGAGGTGATAATAACATTGCTTGATCGATCCCCTTCTACATCTTTTACATTTTTTGTTTCTTTCACTTTCACACCTCATCTTTTTTTTGCTCACACATATTTCCAACAATGTAAAACTTATGTTCCTTTAATTATAGATGATATCATTTCCATTATTTTGCAAAGCTTTCACAACTGTTTTGCCAACATTAAAAAAAAATTGCAAACAAATTTTCACTCCCTTCTTATCCCCTATTCCAACATAAGGATGGCAATTTGAGAAGTCCAATGCACTTTGAATGGGCAGGAGAGGGAGGAACCCTCAAAGTTCATAATCCTCCCAAAGTGCAAGTCCTTTTACACCATCATCCTTGTGATGTTCAAGAGAATCTAATGGTTGAAGCCCTTTAGATGAAGCAAATTCCACAAGGAGGTTCAAAAGGTTCACATGTGTTGCTTCCAAAAAAGGTCCTCACATTTGGATGTTTCTCATTTATGTCATTTCTAATAGCCATCTCTAATTGGCATACAACCACTTTAGAAATGAGCACACTTGGAAAAAACGGGCTTGATGCAAGTTCTCTAAATTTGCCACATTGAAACATGAATCACTTCCACCAAATATCAACAATAAAACAAACCATTGGTGATTATTTAAACACAAATATTTGCTTAAACACCATTGCAAAAAGAATGGCAAATAGGTCATAGTTTATAATGAACAATCCACTAAACAACATTGGTTGACATAATGCATTTTTTTAACATTTCAATTGATTCACCTCTCTCTACACTATACATGCAAGTAGGTTATAAACTTGCATGTGTACATAAAAATACAAATGATTTTGACAAGAACAAACAAACAACCTAACAATGCCAGATTGTTGAAATTGCACATTTGTAATTAAAAAAAACTAATATTGAGACAACACAATATACACAATTCCTATTGTTATCCAGGTTGATTAGGTTGAATGATACTAAACTACCATTGCAATTGGTAAGTTATAACAAACACAACCATCCAACATAAAAGGTTCAAATTTGCATCTAGCCCGTGAAGCCTTGACTTACATAAAAGACATGCACACATGATGGTTATGTAGCTAGGTTTGGCCAAAAAAGACAACTATAATAGCCATGGAAAGTCTAGTCCAAGTTGGATGTAGAAAAATTGTTCCCCACGTGAATAATTGGGGGCTATAGCTCCCCTAGAGCTTAGGACTAAAAAAAATGACCCATTCTAGAAAGCCATAACGGATTTTTATTAGTGTTTAGGGTCCACTCTTTTACACACCTTCAACTATTTTTTTCTTAACCAAAAGAAATACAAAAAACTGATATATTTCAACTCATTTTCACCAACTTGCTCATGTATTCTCCACCTAGTAGGTCGAACAATGCTATGGTCCCACATGTGCTTCATAGCCTCTTAGTGTTGTGTCTAGTATTTCCCATTCAAAAAAATTGAAAAAAACTACCAACAAGGGTCATGACTAGAATGAAGATGTCATTAGTTTTTTGTTGCAATGCTTTGAGAATTTTTTTTTGGCTATTGGCAAAGGCAATCTCAAACAAATTCATTGGCAAGACATCAAATGGTAAAGTTGGCCAAGAC
>Ga0209208_10009922_pt1 | contig 12451 bp, 14 predicted proteins | sample S1TSphfallax_3_FD_187694 | JGI IMG/M metagenome (GOLD analysis project Ga0209208, IMG submission 187694) | Host-associated microbial communities from peat moss isolated from Minnesota, USA - S1T2_Fd - Sphagnum fallax MG (SPAdes) (version 2) | ecosystem: Host-associated > Plants > Peat moss >...
GCGACGTCTGACTCCTGGATTACAGAGCGCACCGGCATCAAGATGCGCCGCATCGCCGCCGATGGAGAAGTCACCTCGGATATGGCAGTCGCCGCGGCGCGCCGCGCCCTCGAAATGGCTGAGACCCGGCCTGAAGATCTCGACATGATCATCGTCGCGACGATCTCGCCCGATATGCCAATGCCGTCCTGCGCCGTCATGGTACAGGCCAAACTGGGTGCCAAGCGCGCGTTCGCCTTCGACCTTTCGGCAGCCTGCGCAGGCTCGCTCTATGGATTGAACATTGCCGATAAATTTATTCGCGGCGGAGCACAGCGTGTTCTCGTGATCGGCGCCGAGCTTTTGAGCCGGCTGGTCGATTGGACCGATCGCAACACATGCGTCTTGTTTGGAGATGCGGCAGGCGCAATGGTGCTTGGCCCTACGCCTGATCCCAATCGCGGGTTGCTCTCTTTCCACCTTCACTCCGATGGCGGTGCCGCGGGGCTTCTTTCCATTCCAGGCGGAGGCAGCAAATATCCGCAATCGGAAGACGTGCTCACACAAAAGCTCAATAAGATCGCAATGAGCGGACGCGAAGTCTACAAATTCGCAGTGAGCGTTCTACCCGATGCGCTGATGGAAGCGCTGACGGCCAACGGTATGGAAGTGGATGACGTCGATCACGTAGTCTCGCATCAGGCCAATATCCGCATCGTCGAATCCGTCCTCGGCAAGGCTGGTATTCCCATGTCGAAATGCTGGATCAACCTCGACCGGTACGGCAATACGTCGAGCGCCTCGCTGCCGATTTCAATCGATGAAGCCAGCCGCACGGGCCGTTTGAAAGAAGGCGATGTCGTGATCATGATGGCAATCGGTGCTGGCATCACCTGGGGCAGTGGTCTGATACGCTGGTAAGTCCGCGCCGTTAAAGCAACGCCACGGGACCCTTGATCGCCGTGGCGGTAGCAGCTGATAGAGCAACGGACTTTCCATTTCGTCATGGCCGGGCATAGCTCGTCGAGAGACGGGCGTCCTTCGGACACCCTATGGACCCGGCCATCCAGGCATCTCTGAGTGTTGTGCTTGAATGCGCGGATCATCCCCGGACTTGATCCGGGGACCGCGCATGACGGCTGCCAACGATTCTGTTGGAGTGTCGATTACTGCTCCTGGCGTGATCTGATTTCGGCATTGCCAGGGTGCAGACCATCAACATTGGGCTTATTCGGTGTAGGCGTCGCATAGGTGCTTGAGCTGCGTCCTTCCGAAGTACCCGATGCCGGGGTTTTCGATTGTTCAACCGAAGGCAGGCTCGTTGCTGGATCGGTGCCCGCACCCGGGGTGCGCGGGTCAGGTGTTTGCGCGAAGGCGAGCGATGGCAGCACAATCAATAGGGCCGAACAGGCCATGGTGAGTTTCTTCTGCATGATGTTCCTTAAAGTGTTTGAACCGATTTCGAGGAACGGCGCGCGCGTTTACTCCGAATCGTGAGCGCCGCTACTGTTGTTGCCCTTCATGCTTTCGCTGCTGCTTGGCATGTCGCCGACTTTGTTTTTGGTTGGCGGCTCTGTCATTTCAGAGCTCGAGCTGCGGCCTTCATAAGAGCCTGTAGCGCCTGGCATCTGGCCCATGGAATTTGGTCCAGAGTGGACATTGCCGGTCGCGCCAGCGCTTGAATCCGAATTGCCGACCCCGGCGCCGCCAGCGCCTGAGGTTTGAGCGAAAGCAAAAGACGGGGCTGCGATCAGCAGCGCGGCGCAGGTGATGGTAAAGCTTTTCTTGAGCATGAAATCTCCTTGGGATCAGTCCCAGCATGTTGGAATGGCATGCTTCGAACGTCCCTTCACAGCGAAGGTTTCAGCTAAGCAATGGATTTAAAGCAGTGCTTTTATGCGCTGTAGAAGGATTGCGCCCAATCGCGGAACGCGCGGCGCGAACTGTCCCATGTGTAAAACATATGACCGCCGCCAAAATGGCGAATGAAAAGCTTGGCCCTTTGCTCGGGCAGAAGCTTCATTTGTTCGACGAGCCGTTCGGATGAAAAATACGGCGTGACCATATCGTAATAGCCATGCGCGATGAGAACTTTCATGTCCGGGTTCATGCTCATCGCAAAGCGCAGATCGTCTGTCGCGCCGGCAGGGCCTTCAAGCGCATGCCTTTGTTCGTCACGTTTCCAGGCACGATTTACGGCAAGGCTCAACAATTCGTAGCGGCGTTCCGAGTCGATGCCGATTTCTGAGCGCAGCACATGATTGATGCCGCTCGTAAAGATGCGGTCGATGCCAGCGAAAGTCGGGTCCGGCCCTTCGTGGTTCTCGCGATCTGGAAACGGATCGACGCCGGTGATCGTGGCATCGTAAACGCCTAAGATCTTTTGTTCGGACTTCAAAAGCTCGCGGGCAAAACGCCAGAAGGGCACGCGGCCATGCGCCAGCCGCACAAACTCCTCCGGCAGGCCGAGGAAGTCGGCCGCGCGCGTAAAGACCTCGCGCTGTTCTTGCGGATCATGCGCCGTGCCGACAAGAAAGGAATGGGCAAGTGTGCGGGTTGCAAATGACTCAATCTCGCGGCGTTGATCTTCGATCGGCGTATCGGATGCAAAGACACGCGAGCGGCCATGAAAGCTCGCCGCGAGCGCCATGGTGCAGAAGCAATCCATGCTCCGCAAAACGTCATAGTCGTTTTCGTTCAACAGCGACCATTCAAGCGCGGGCGAGATGGCGATGGCGGTCGAAAGCCCGATGCCATGCGTCTCTTGCAAACGCCGCGCGAGTTTCGCGGTGCGGAAGCCGCCATAGCTTTCACCGATGATCGCGACGGACACATCCCAGAGCCTATATTTGGAGAGAAACCGCTCGATGAATTCGCCGAGCGATTCAAGATCGCGGTTGAGTGCGAAGAACTCTTTCTCTTCAACCGTCTTCGCGGGATCTGGCTTTTCCTTATCGTCCGGCTTTTTGTCTGGCTCGATGATCTGGCTGAAGCCCGTACCGACAGGATCGACGAAGACAAGATCGGTGAAAGCGATCCAGCTTTCCGGGTTGTTGACGATCTGAATCGGCGGCGGCTCGAGATTGCCATCGGGCTTGAACAAGACGCGCCTTGGGCTCAACCCGCCAATATGCAAATAGGCAGAGGAGGCCCCTGGTCCGCCGTTGAACACGAAGCTGAGCGGACGGCCCTTCGCACCGCTCATCCGGTAATAGGTATGAAACATTTCGGCGGCGGGCCTGTCCTTCTTGCGAAGGACGATCCATTCCGAAATCACCTCGATCTCGGCAGTCTCGCCGCGATCATCCGTCCAAGTGAGTTTCTGGCTAGCACCCTTGGGCGCTTGATAGTCTTTCTTGTCCGGCGCGGGATCGGGTGTTTCAGCGGCCATACGGGAACTCTGAGTGCGGTCTCAATCATCCAGCTGTCATTGCAAGGCGCAGAGCGACGAAGCAATCCAGCTTGTCATCAGCTGGTTATCTGGATTGCTTCACTTTGCTCGCAATGACGGTTATCGGATCCTGCGATCATTGGATTTTGATCTCTGAAGACAAGGAAAGATGGCGATACTTTTCCATCAGCCTTCCATCATGCCGCCCATCACCGCGCCGGGGACGATTTCGTCCGGGCCGCCCACGCGCATGTCGATGATGTGCCGGATCGGCTCGAACTCATATTTGTCAGCCCAGGCCGCGCCGAAGTTGAGAGCCGCGGCGGGTGCCTTGCAGTTCTTATCGAGCTTCACGGCGACCACATATTTGCCCGTCACCGAGGCCGTCTGGATCTCCCAATTGATCCAATCATTATTGCCGGTGTCCTTGCCGACGATCACCAGAAGATGCGTGCCGGATTTGATCTTGGCCTTAAGCTCTTCCTTGAGAATAGCGCCCTCGGGGCTATGGAACGGCACTTTGAAACGCGCCGTCTCATAGGCGAGCTCGAAATAATCGCCTTTGTTCCATTCGAGCAGCATATCCATGTATTTCTGGTCGGCTGGCTTGAAGCTGACGAAAACGCGCGCTTTATCCATGGAACGAAACCTTCTTCGATGACGGTGATGCGCCTGTACTTCGGGACGCATGTCACCGCACAGGGAAGCATTCAATATCCGCGCCATATAGCACCGTCTGGCGCCGATGAACATCGGGGCGGGAGCCGTTCGTCGGGGCCATGGCCGCCAAGCAGCGCAACCGGCCGATCTCTTTTGACGGGATCGAGTGTTTTGCCGAGGTGAGAATGGCAAAACAGTCAGGGTTAAATACCTTCATTCTCTCAACGTCTTGGCCGGGCTTGATCCGGCCATTCAAGCGCCAACATCGGGGTTGCAGGGTCAATAGCTAAGCCGGGTTCCCCTAGGTACGCGGGTCAATCCCCGGATCAAGTCCGGGGACGCAATGACTGCAAGCTCTCAACTCAGCTCGGTCGCGAGCCTCTGCAAAAAAGCCAGACCCGCTTCGATTTGCGCGATCTCGATATATTCATCCGGCTGATGCGCCTGATCGATCGAGCCCGGCCCGCACACGATGGTTGGAATTTCGGCAAGCTGGAATTGCCCGCCCTCGGTCGCGAAAGGCACAGTGATTGTGCGGTTGGAACGCGACAGCTTCAACGCCAAAGTTTCAGCCGATGAACCTGCCTCGGCCTTGAGGCCCGGCACTTCCACTTCGACGACCGTCTCAATCCGTGCGTTGGGTGCATAGCGCTGCATCTTGGGCAGCACCACGCGCGCGGCATAATCCTCAAACCGGTTGAGCGCGCGGCTGGGCAGGGCCCCCGGCAGGCCGCGAAACTCCCAATGGAAGACGCATTCCTTGGCCATGATATTACGTGCCGTGCCGCCGTGAATCGTGCCGACATGGATCGTCGAAAAGGGCGGATCGAAACGCCCGCTCGGATCGCCCTCTGCCATCAGCTCTTCCGCGAACCTGTAAAGCTCTGTCACAAGATCGCAGGCGGCTTCGACCGCGCTGGCACCGAGATAGGGTTTGGAAGAATGGGCTTCATGCCCATGCACGGTTGTGATGTAGCAGGCAACGCTCTTATGCGCGTCCGCCACCTGCATCAAAGTCGGCTCCCCGACCAGCACGGCGCCAGGACGCGGCAGATCATGACCGAAGCGCGCGATCGTATCGAGCGGACCCTGACAGGTCGTTTCTTCATCATAGCTCAGAAGGAGATGAATAGGCCGCTTCAGACTGATCTTTTGAAACTCGGGCAGCATCGCAAGGCAAATGGCGTCGAAGCCCTTCATATCGCAAGCGCCCCGGCCATAGACACGGTCGCCGGCGCGGCGCATGCGGAACGGATCGCTTGTCCAGGATTGGCCTGCGACCGGCACGACATCGGTATGACCTGAAAGCACGACGCCGCCATCGGCCTTCGGCCCAATGGTCGCAAAAAGCGCGGCTTTATCTCCCGCCGCGTTCGGCACTTTGACATAGTCGATGCCGAGCCCCGTCAGATAGGCCTCGACATCAGCGACAAGCGGCAGATTGGATTTCGAGCTCTCCGTATCGAAGCTGATGAGACGATCAAGCAAATTGAGCGCAGCATCGAGAGGAACCGGCGCGGTCTCATTTGAGAGGGACATGATCACCGGCCTCAGCTATTGAAGAACTAGCCCTAAGGAAGAGTTTCAATATCAGGAACTGGATTGCTTCGGAGCAAAGCTCCTCGCAATGACGCCCCTGACCCTACAAATGTTAATTCAACACGCGCCGCGCGAAGGGGGAGTCGAGTGAGAATACCGGGATCTCCGCCTCAAACACATCGCCCTTTTCGGTGACCATGCGATAGCTGCCAGTCATAATGCCGGAGGGCGTTGTGAGAGGACAGCCCGATGTATAGCGGAAGGTTTCGCCCGGCTTTAAAACCGGCTGTTCGCCGACAACGCCGGGGCCTTTCGCTTCTTCGAGCTTTCCATTGGCATCGGTGATTTTCCAATGCCGGGCGGTGAGCTGCACCGTCATCTCGCCTTGATTGGCGATTTCGACCGTATAGGCCCAGAAAAATGTCGATTCATCGGCATCCGACCGCTCAGGTACGAATTCCGGCAGCACCGTGATTTGAATATCGCGCGTAACGCAGCTGTACATGGCTAATCACGTTCCCTAAAACGCGAATGAAACTCAGGCGGTTCTAGCACAGGCCGTACCGCGAGGGAACGCCCGGACTAGGGGGCAGCAAATGCCCGGTATTTATTCGGCGGCGAGGTGTGGACGCTCGACCGCCGCGAGCGCACCGCCCAAATCGTCGAGCAGATCCTCGGCATCTTCCAAGCCGACTGAAAGCCGCAACATCCCATCGCTGATGCCGAGACCCGCGCGAACCTCCGGCGTCAATCTTTGATGCGTTGTTGTCGCAGGATGCGTGATCAGGCTTTTCGCATCGCCCAAATTGTTGGAAATCTTGATGATCGACAGGGCATTGGCAAAGGCGAAGGCCGCCGGCTTGCCGCCCGCGACCTCGAACGCGACCATGGTGCCGCCGCCCGTCATCTGACGGCGGATGATCCCGGCCTGCGGGTGGTCGTCCCGCCCTGGATAAATGACGCGCGCAATCCGCGGCGCGGCTGCGAGAAAATCGGCAATTTGCGCGGCGCTGCGCATCTGCTGGTTCACACGCAAAGACAAAGTTTCCAGCGATTTCAACATCACCCAGGCGTTGAACGGAGATATGGCCGGGCCGGTCTGACGCAGAAATGTTTGCAGATGCGTTTCAATGAAAAGCTTGCTTGAGAGGATCACACCGCCGAGGCAGCGGCCCTGGCCATCGATGTGCTTTGTCGCGGAATAAACGACGCAATCGGCACCAAGCTCCAAAGGTTTTTGCAAAAGCGGTGTCGCAAACACATTATCGACAACGAGCGTTGCGCCATGCGCATGTGCGATCTCAGCAATGGCCTTGATGTCATAGACCTCGAGGCAGGGGTTCGTCGGGCTTTCCAGAAAGAGAACTTTTGTCTGTGGCCGGAGCGCTGCCATCCACTGCGTCAAATCAGCGCCCTCGACCAGAGTCGTCTCAACGCCGAAGCGCGGGAGCAGGTCTTCAACGATATAAAGACAGGATCCAAACAGCGCGCGGGCGGCGATCACATGATCTCCGGCTTTGACCTGCCCCATCAGCGCGCCTGTCACCGCCGCCATGCCGCTTGCCGTGGCACGCGCGGCCTCGGCGCCTTCGAGCAGGGCCATGCGCTCCTCGAACATAGCTACGGTCGGATTGGCGTAACGCGAATAGACGAAACCCGGCGCCTCGCCCTTGAAACGGGCTTCCGCCGCCTCCGCGCTCTCGTAAACGAAGCCCTGGGTAAGAAACAGCGCCTCTGAGGTTTCGCCGAAGGGCGAGCGGGTGGTTCCGCCATGGACAAGCTGGGTCGCCGGGCGAAGGCTTTTGGGGGCAGGTTTTGGCTTAAAATCCGTCATCCTAGAGGTCTATATCCTGATAGAGGGTTCCTCAAGCGGTCATCATGCGCCTTTTATGTGGACAGAAGCGCCTGAAGCTTGCGATGGCGCACCGCGAGGCGCTGCGATCTTCTACAATCCCGGGAAGTTTATCTCCAAGCTTGGTCCAACCATGAAAGCCGCGCTTTTGCCGAAGCAAACGAAGCTTTTTCCAGACGCTGGCGGCGAAAACCTGCTCGCCGGCGGGGATCTCAGCACCAAATTTGGCCTGCTGCCCCGCGAGAAAATCCATTTTTTGCTGCGCCAGGGCATAATTAAGAGCACCACGCCTATAGAGGACGGGCAATCCAGGCCAGCCAGTCTCGATCTACGTTTAGGACCGCGCGCGTTTCGTGTCCGCGCGAGTTTTCTGCCCGGCAAAGGCAAGACCGTCCTCGATCAATTGGCGATTTTGAAATCCGCCGAAATCGGCCTTGAAGGCGACGGCGCCATTCTTGAACGCGGCTGCGTGTACGTTGTGCCGCTGCTTGAACATCTCAATCTGCCCGAAAGCATTTCCGCCGTCGCAAATCCGAAAAGCTCGACTGGGCGGCTCGATATTTTCACCCGCCTCATTACCGATGGCAGCGAGGTCTTCGATCAAGCTGTGCGCGGCTATAAGGGCCAGCTTTATGCCGAGATTTCGCCGCGCAGCTTCAGCGTCCGGGTTCATAAAGGCTCGCGGCTCAATCAGATTCGTTTCCGGCATTGGAATGCAGAGCAATTCGACGTGACCGATTTCGGCCTGGATGATCGCGATCTGCGGCAGCGGCACGAAGAGAAACGGCTCGTCGATGGCGGCTTGCATCTCCGGCATGGATTGATGCTGCGGATCGCGCTAGATGGCGATGCGCTTGGGCCAGTGATTGGCTATCGCGCGCAAAAGCACACAGACCCGATCGATATCGATCGGATCGGCGCCTATGCCTACAAAGATTTTTGGGATCCGATCGCCGCGCGTCCGGATAAGAGGCTCATCCTCGATCCGGGCGAATTCTATATTCTCGCCTCGCATGAAAAATTGCATATTCCACCTGATCTCGCCGCCGAAATGATCCCGATCGATCCCTCTATGGGTGAGTTCCGTGTGCATTACGCAGGATTTTTCGATCCGGGCTTTGGCTTTAGCCCGGACGGCGTGCCAGGGGCACGGGGCGTTCTCGAAGTGCGCAGCCATGAAGTGCCCTTCATCCTGGAAGATGGTCAGGTGATCGGCCGTCTGATGTTTGAAAAAATGGCGGAGGCGCCGCAGGTTCTCTATGGCCAGGCCGGATCATCCAACTATCAAGGCCAAGGGCTGAAGCTCTCGAAACATTTCAAGATGAGCTGAAGGTTCATAAAACGAAGTGACCGCGCCCGAAAATAATTATAAGGGTTCCGCAAGATCACATAATGAGAGCGGGATGCGGCCGGAGCTGCTTTAAACTTTCCCATCTTGCTCATCTATTTCAGCCGGGCTGCGCGATGAGAACATGGGACGTTTTTTTTACGGCGACGAAGCTTTTCAAAGGGCTTGAACTGGATTTCGTCGAAAATCCGCCGACCAGCGAGGACGGCGCTCTCAGCCGCAACGATGTCTTGAACTTCGAGATCACGTTAAGGCGCAGCAAGTTCGATGGCATGGTGACGGAAGTCCGGCCCGATGGCGATGTTATCATCATGGCGCAAAATACGCGCTGGCGGATTTCAAAACCGGTCGAGGCAGAGAAGGTGCATCCCGTCGCTCTGCGGACAAAGCCGCATATTTGGTTCATCCGCGAAGAAATTGGTTAACCAAAACGGCAACTTAATTGGCATGCCAGCCCTTGCCATGGGGCAGGCATGGACCAATAATAGGCGAAAGATTCGGGAGGAAAAACCAAGCTGGCCTATTGAAAAGGTTAAAGCTTTGTGGACTTTTAAGAATCATTCGCTGATCCGGCGGCTTTGGCTTTCCGATCTGCCAGCTTTCAAGGCCCATCTTCATCGCCTGGATCAGGAAACTGTGCATGACCGTTTTGGCGGCTACATGCAGGACAGTTTCCTCGACGGCTATGCGCGAACCTGCCTGTCGGACGGGTCCATCGTTTATGGCTGGTTTGAGGGCGATGAAATGCACGGTGCCGGAGAGTTACGCTGGAGCGCTGGAGAAGCGTCGGCCGAGGCAGCCTTTAGCGTCGAAGGCGAATGGCGGCATCACGGCATTGGCACGGAGCTTTTTGCACGCGTGATCCGCGCGGCGGATAATCGCAGCATCGAATCTCTATCGATTTTGTGCCTGCCTCATAATCAAGCGATGCTCGAACTCGCGCGGAAATTTGAAGCACAGCTGCATTTTGAAAGCGACGAGATCACCGGGCGGCTGATCGCCCGCAAAACGTCTCCACTGGCGCTTTGGAGCGAGTATGTCGATGACAGCATCGGTTTTTTAGAGGCTGTCTTCGATGCCCAAAAATACCTTTTGAAGCAACTTCTGCACTGAAGGCTCGTTTCTCTTCCCAAAATGGCGCTGGCGCGCTCGTTAAAGCGCGCCTATCTTTAAGTGATGATCGTTCCGCGGGATTTTTAAAGCCAGCATTTTAACACTGGGCAGGCTTTTGACACTGGGCAAGAATTTGACATTGGGATGGGGGGAAGATTTTCATGAAGCACCATCAACCTTACCTATCCGCTGAAGCGCTCGGGATCGAGGATTGGGAGCGTGATGAGCTGATCGCGCTTTGGCCAAAACTCATGGCCGAGACTCTCCCGATCGATATGTACCAAGCGGCTTCGGATTGCGGCACCGTCTGTTGCATCGGCGGCCACATAGCTCTGGCGCATGGCATTTCTGTCCTCGGCGCGCGCCGTTACGTGCAAAACCATGAGACTCTGTCGGCGCTTTTCTTTCCGGACAGGACGATCAATTTCCAGCATCGCGGCTGGCGCGCCAAGGGCCGCCATGCGGGCGCGGCGATTTTGAATTTCTTGACCACCGGCAATCCGGACTGGGACGGCGTCATGCGCAACACATGATATTGGATCATCAATCCAATATCATGCAACCCGATGGTTAGAACGGCCAGCTCTAGAGAATGTTCCGCAAAAGTGTATGCGGTTTTGCGATGAGAACATGCTCTTACTTTTTGAATCGAGAGCGAATTCTTATCGTTTGGGTGATTCCACCCAAACGGAAAGCGCTCTAGAGCATGATGATTTTAGACGGAAGCATAACCTGAGTTTGTGAGATAATTCTGGCACTCGGCTGGGGAGAAGAGGCTCATCAGTTCGCCTGTTTTTCGCCATGTGCTTTCGACCGTGCGTTGGCTGGCTTTGCGCATGAGATGCTTGAGCTTGGCGAACACTTGCTCGATGGGATTGAGGTCAGGACTGTAAGGCGGCAAAAAGAAGAGGCGGGCGCCAGCAGCGCGAATAGCCCGGCGGACGGCTTTGCTCTTATGACTTCCGAGATTGTCGAGCACGACGATATCACCTGGGTGAAGCGCCGGAACCAGAACCTCGGTGACATAAGCCTTAAAGCTGTCCCCATTGATGGGGCCGTCAAAGACCCAAGGTGCATCGATACGGTCATGCCGCAAGGCGGCCAGAAAGGTCATGGTCTTCCAATGACCATAAGGAGCCAGCGCCTTCAGCCGCTGGCCGCGCGGTCCCCAGCCGCGCAATGGCTCCATATTCGTCTTGATCCACGTCTCATCGATGAACACGAGACGCTTGCGATCTATCCTGTCTTGATAGGTCTTCCAGCGGGTTCGTTTGCGGGCGACATCAGGACGGGTTTGTTCGCTTGGCATAACGCTTTTTTTTGAAGCTCAAGCCCTCTCGATGGACGAACTCCCAAACGCTTCTGTAATCGACATTCACACCGAGCCTCGCCAGTTCTAAAACCAGCCCGCGTAATGTGAAAGGTTCGGCAGAGAGCCTCATGCGCAGCCAATCGGCGTGCTCACCGGAAAGAATCTTCGGTTTGTAACCGCCCATCTGGGCAGGCGTCACACGGCCCGTCTCACGCAGCCGCTGCGACCATTTCGAGACGCAGGACGGGCTGATCAAAAGGGCCATCGCAACCGCTCTGGTCGTTTCGCCGCCCGCGACCCGTGCCATCGCGCGTTCTCGAAGATCATCAGAATAGGGCTTTGTCATTCGTGCTGGTCCCGAAAGTTCCTGCACACACTGAATCAAATAGCCTGCGATTCGGGAATCCCCCCGATTCCATCAAATTTCATCCCGCTCTAAAGCAAAAGGACAGCCACCCATAATTAGAGCGCTGACGGAAAATTTGCTCCAACCCGCTCCCTTTGAGAATGAATGATGTGTAGTTCGCCGCCGATAGTAGGTTCATCGGTCTCGCGCGAAATGCGATTGGTGCCGACCGCGCTGTTCCTGAGCGCTTCGTTTTTCCGGGCTGATGCACAAGAGCAGAAAGACCGTGGCAACTGCCAAATCCTCGAAAATCGGGTGATCAATAACCGCTTCGTGCTTGTCGCCTTCCCTCTGACCTTGAAATTCGGACTGAAGCGAACTTTCTGGTCGCAGGCGAACTGTGTGCCGAGGGAAATGATCATCAATACAGTCGAGGGAGGGAAATTCACTCTGACTTTCACAGACAAATAGGGGGCATCGAAAAATCTTCCTGAAAGAGCACGCGGCGGCCGATTGTCGAAATGCGTGAGTTTCGAGAATCCTGCACCAAAAGCGCAGCGTGGCCGCTTACACCAGCGGCGCGAAGTGTTTTATAAAAAGCTTCGCGGTGGCTATGGCCTCGGCGGCTTCTTGTTCCGATGTGCCAGCTTCGTCACCTGTGAAGTAGTCGGCAACCGACTTGAATTCGTAGGACTGCGATAGGAAACGCCGCAAGTTTGGATCGACGCGCGCGTCGTCCTTTGACAGACGGAAAAATTCAGTCTGTACGCCTTTGTGAGATTTTGAGGTTTTCTCCGTTCGCTCAAATATGTAGGCCTGGGCGACATGAAAGCTTGCAAGATATGCAGCTCTTGCGGCGTCTTCGTGAAGATGTACCGTCATCATGGTGCTGGCGCGGGCGACGCAGATGT
>Ga0209208_10009924_pt1 | contig 12451 bp, 4 predicted proteins | sample S1TSphfallax_3_FD_187694 | JGI IMG/M metagenome (GOLD analysis project Ga0209208, IMG submission 187694) | Host-associated microbial communities from peat moss isolated from Minnesota, USA - S1T2_Fd - Sphagnum fallax MG (SPAdes) (version 2) | ecosystem: Host-associated > Plants > Peat moss >...
AGTGATGATTATCCATAAGGTGATTTTGTTAGATTTGGCTACACATAAGATATGAAAGTAGAAAAAATAGAATCCTTTTATATCTTAAGCTACGTATTGGATCTTATCATAAAAATCTAACAATTTACAAATTATTTATGAGATCTAGCAAAATTTGGCCATTTTTCCATGGAAAATCCTTTGTGTGAATTGAGATCATAGTTTTCAATTGAAATTTGGAAAAAATTCACCAAAGAATTAAATGTATGTGATAAACAATTTAGTTGCAAGTGTCACCAATGTAATTACAACCGACATGAGATTACTACATGGTACATATGTCATACTAATTTGGTTCACCTATGAGATATATTAATTATATTATGAATTTAAAAATGAATAGGTTGTAATACTATAATATTATGATAATAATATTAAATATTAAATAAATAATCTAAAATAATAAGTAATAATATTACAATATAATTACCTATATTAGATTAATAACTAGCCCAAGTTAAGGTATTTAAAGGCTAGGTAGCTTAACATAATAACCATAAGTATTTTAACATAATTAAAAAGTAATATTAAAATTAAAAACTAACTAGTTTAATTAATTTACTCATGGTTAGTTTAACCTAAGTTTAATTTAGGTTAACCTATATTTAACCTTAGTCAGCATAGATTTAACTTTAGTATTAAATGTATAATATTATTATACATTGCTTATATAGATATATTGAATATATTAATTTAGATATGTATTAAATTAGGTAATTATTTTTATAACATGTGTCCATTTTGTACACCATTAGTTGCATGTTAGTTGCACACAATTATACAATGATTGGTTGCATACAACATGATTTCTTCTAGTGATACGTTATTGATCAATATAATGAATTATCAAGAGTTATGCAAGGGTCTATTGGTAGTAAGTTATCATTACCTTATCAACATATATGATATGATGTGCTTTATCAATCTACACTTGAACATTTTATGCACGATGTTTTCTTATTCATGTGCAATCATCTTCCTTCATCATTTGTCATGCTTTTAATTGAAACTTGAAATTGAAACAAACATATGATGCCCAAATTCAAAGTGAACATAAAATCTTAAATAAGTTTAGGTTGGATCAAATATGTATATATTAAGAATTAGAGTAATAATATGATGGGAAAAATTAAAGCTTCCTCACATAATATCTCCCATACAATATCCTCCTTGATGTATGTAGTGGGAAAAATTAAGACAGTGTGATGTTCAAGTAAACTTGATGAACTTGAGATATTTGTAGAACCTATAGAACTTAAGGTACTTGTGAAGCTTACAAAACTTGAAGTGCTTGTGGACCTTGTAGAATGTGATGTGCTTATGAAACCTACAAAGCTTAGGCACTTGCAAACTTTGTAAAATTTTGAAATAATTGCCAGTCCCAATTATTTCAAAAGCCTAAAAGCGCTTGTGGGTTTCATGAAGAATTGGAAAATAATCATTTGTTTTATGGCTGGTTATTTTATTTCTCAAAAAAAAATTGAGAACCATGGATATATTCATATATATCAAAACCAGTTTGACTTTCCTGAAGATCCATGGTTATGAATCCTAAAAACCACCCTGATAACCACCAGGGGTCTGTTCCTGTGTCAAGCAACTACCCAATGCTAGTCTGAACAGTTGAAACTACTGTACCTACATGTAACCAACCGATGTTTGGCACAAAATAAAGCACAAAAGGTTTAGCCGAAAAAAAAGATATTTTTGTATTGATATATTTGTTGAATTTATTGAAAATTAAACTCCCTTGGGTTACTATTACAAATACAAAAATATATAAGGTGTAGTTTGGCATACCTATTCCTCAAATGTTTAAATTCTGGGAAATTAAATTTGAAATTGCTGAACCTCATAACTTAGGCCTAGTTCTACACAACAATGCTAATTGATGCTCAAGAGAGGAGCTCCTAGAGTCCAGTCCAGGCCAGGCAGGCTCTTCCAGGGCTCCCAACCAAAACCATGTGAAAAGACCTGCCAAGTAGCTTGCTATTAGATTAGGCTAAACTGGACAACATCAACCGGTCTATATGGTGGACATCTGCTCACCCAGTAGAAAATCCCAAGACAAGTAAGTGGACAGAAGACTCAGGGGCTGTGATTTCATATTCAAGGGGGAAGAAGGGGGGGGAGGTTGGAGAACCCTTTGCAAGAAGCCAAAATCATACCCACCCTTAGCTGCAACAGAAGCTCCTACCAAAGGCAACCAGCAGCAAATTATTGTCAGATTGGGAGAACATAGGACACCCAAGCTTTGTTCAGGGGAAAATAAAAACTAAGATGGTTCCATGGGGTGTTGTGCCAGTGATCATCACCTGGCTATTGTGGCCAGTGCATTTAATAGTTAGTGATCACCCCAACAATGTTCTTTGTCAGATTGCATCCAGAACCTGCTGGAACTATTTGGGGCGATTCTGTGACCTAGCACCCACCAGTGCATTAGCCATTGGATACCCATAATGGTAAATTGCACTAAGTGCAACCTCTCTTGTAAACCTTCCTAATTCACCCTCACACCCACTTAGGTAATTTATCTCTATGTAAGTAGCAGGTAGAGAATATAAGTGGTTATTATGTGGGTATGTAAAGGAAGGCACTTGATGCTTACTAGCTAGCAAGGTAGAGATGCATGCAAATGGTTAGTTAGCAAATAGCTGACCACTGTGGTTGGTTACCGATGGGACACAAATAATACAATGAAAAAGTGTTTCCTGTCCAACACCATCCATCCATCCTGCATGGTGCACTGGTGGGTGCTGTTGGTTCAATCTGGCCCTAGTTGGTGCAGCTGAACCCTATTTGAACCCCAGTGCAACACCCTAAGACAGTAGTGGACAGAAGGATCAGGGGTTGAGTTTTTGAATTCAAGGGGAGCCATTCTAAGAAGTCAAAATGCATCCCACCCTCTAGCTGCAAGAGGAGTTCAAATCCAGACCAAAAAGCAAGCAAGTTGCCAAATTGCAAACCCCAATCTGTTGTTGCATCTATTTTTGGAATACAAGGCCAATTGCACACCCACCTCCCCAATCCCCTTTCCCCTCTTTCTACTTGTCCACCCAAAGTTCATTGCTTAGTCCTCTGCAACTTGGTTCTGCAGGGCATGTTGCATCACCATTCTGACACAAGGATTCATTAAAAAACCATCACTTGGAGGCCACTTGAACTTGATCAACCCACTCAAAGCTTTAGAGAAAAAGCAGCTGAGTGGCACAGCTACTTACCTACCTATCTATATAAGCACTCTAATTTGCAGGGCATGTTTGCATAACCATTCTGACAATGGAAAAATAATATGACCCCCTTCTTCACCTGGAGGCCATTTGGACTTGAGCCAATTCAAACATTCCAAGGAAATTTTTAAAGAAAAGAAAATTTGACACAATATTGAAGTGTGGTCCCCCACTGCAATTAGAGTATATATATATATAAGATGCTCCAAATCTCAGCCCTACCACTGACATGCCAATGTGATGAATTATAATTATGTGTGTAATTTTTGCAAAGCTCAAGGAGGGGCCCAAGAGTAAACCTTAGATTCCCATAATCATGTAAAGTAGCCTCTGGTGAATAATTTTGGTTGTGGGTCATTGCTGATTCTTTAATAGGTAATAGATCAAAAGGGCGAAAATGCGAGTGTTGGGCAGGTAGCAGAAACTGCCCAGTACCAGGGCTGTTCTTTAAGGTTCATAACCGTGGTGATTCTTGAACATTTTCTTCAAGTACTCGGTTTTGATAAATGACCACGGTTCTCAAAATTTTAAAAGGTCAAATTATAACCACCCAGAAAACGGTCATTAACAAAATCAAATATGTACCACAATGAAAAATACATGCTAGCAGCTAGATCCAAGTTGGGAGGGCCAACCCAACTTGGTTAGTGACACCATGGTTAATGAATGCACCACATCCTCTGATGGGAGAACTTGATGCACCCATTGCTAACAACTAGTTACACCATTTTCTTGGCAATAGGCTACTTCCAACCAGCCATTTTGTACAGTCATATGGTGTGTTCCCTGTTGGTTCCTTTTATTACAATAGAGTTATTCGTAAAGTGAAGGAAACACAATATCAATACTCAGAGTTTTGCCTTGTCTTTTTTTTTTCTCCTTAATGCTTTTGTTATTGTTGCGCTTATTGTTGTCATAATTATTTCATACCTTGTGCATTATATATTATGATATCAAGTTTCACTTTTAATTCAATAATTTTGCAAATATCAAAGTTTGAGATTGGGATAGGTGGTATGGGGCGAAATTTGGACCCAAAGGTAATGTCACTTACATAATTTCTCTGACATGTGTCACATTTTTCCATGTGGGACCACCAATCCCAAAGTGCTCATGAATATGTTGATTTCACTAATAAATTAAACCAAATCCAAATTTCACATCTTGGCAAGTGTATTATTTCAAACACATGCTTAAATTTGAAACTGCAAAACCTTCCATCCTTCACATCAAATCAGTGACCAACAACTTCACAATTCCACATCACATTTTGTTAAATTGTTCAATGCACAAGTTGTTCACACCATCCCCAAGATCCATCAATCATTTTGGTCCAAGCTACTCTAATATTCAAGCCATAATCTGATGGGTTCAAGCTTTAGGAACATGTTTAATTGGTGACAAAACTAGCTAAGACCATATGAATAATCTAACATGAGTTTTACTCTAGCCTAATGAATGATCTCTGAATCTACAAAAATTGATGGTTGGTTGTTTGGATTAGCACATTTCAAAACTCTCTTATTTTTCTTCCTCACAACCCTCACACTTTTGCACATTCACAACATTTTTCTACTAGCCTTCTCTTAAGGCTAGATACACCTTTTATCGTAGGTATCTTCCTAAGGTAGCTACTTATTAAACCATCACAATTATGATGAAAATTGACATTCTTAGGCATTGTGAAGGAAATTTGTTTGTAACAAACAACATAGGAAAAATAATAATCTTGCACATTAGAAGAAATCTTGTCCATTTCAACCATATGTTTGTGATTATTGATGCAACTACTATCCAAATCAACTATTTTGCAATTACAATTGTGTTAGTCCAATGTGTTATCATATGTGCAAGTTTGTATAGTTGCATATGCGACTACATTTGTTCATAATCACATTAAGTAAAAATTGTCACTACACTTTGTGACTAGAGAATGTTTGGATGAAAATGTAGAAGAAAAATGATTTCATATTTCTCATCCATTATTTATTGTGCATCATTGATGGATGAAAACCTAGTTGTTTTAAAACTTTATAATACTTTGTAACAATTTTTGCATAATGATGATTAAACCATAGGGCAGTAAGCAAGCTAGGTACCTAGGTTACATGGTTGAGGTAGGTAGATTATATTAGGTTAGGCTAAGTATGTTAATTAGACTAAGTTAAATTAAATATGTATGTAAGCTAGGCTAGGACATAGGTAATTTTGCCAAATACCTAGCTTAGTTAAATTAGGTAGCTAAGTTAACTAGGTAATTAGGCTAGGTTAGGTAATTACATAAGTTAGGTTAGGCAGTTATCTAATTACTTACATAAAGAGACTAGACTATGAAGGTGGTTATGCTAAGTAGGTAGCCTAGACTAACAAATATAACATTAGACAAGGGGACTAAGGAGAGGTTACATAAGTAGGTAGGTAAGTTAGGTGATCTAAGAACATAAATAGGTTAACTAATCTAAGCTAGGCTAAGCTAAGCTATTTAGGCTATGTTAGGTTATCTAGATAACTAAATTATGTAAGCTAGGTAGGTAGGCTAAATAGACTAGGTTTGTAAGCTAGTTAAAGTAACTAAGTTAGGCTACCTAGATAGGTCAAAAAAATGATCAAAACAATATGGTGACATAAAATTTTACTTGTTGAAGATGTGGTGCAATGTCTAAAGACTTGATTCCCCAATTTGGAGGTGAGGGTTTCAAGCTCTTAATCTTGTATATATCCTATATATATGCTAAGGGGTCCAAACCAAATTTAATGAATCAATGTGTTTACTTGGGATTAAGGACTATTTTCCTTTTGAGGTCCTTTTCTTGAATAACACCTTTTTCATTAAAAAAAAAACTTCAATTGAATTTTTTTGCAACTTGTTATTTTTCATATTTACAATTTCCCCACTGTGTCACATGTTTTGTGTTAATCATTTTTAATTTTTTTTAAATGTTCATATTTTTCCAAATTTTGCGTTTTGTCTTAAAACATGATCTTAATTTCAAATCACACCCAAATATTTTTGATATTTTAACTTTTAGTTTCTTGTATTATAAGTTATAACTTTGTTTTTAAACCATAATTTAATGTTGTAAAAGACTTGTGAACTTTAAGTAAATACTACATTTCAAAAAACAAAAAAATTGAATTAAATCATTTTTGAGTGTTTTCTAGATGTGTTTAATAGTCCCCCATTATTAGATTTTTTCTGATTTAAAAAAAAATGTATTATGAAAATTAAAGGGCCTTTTATGAAAATAATGTTGTTGAATGAAGTTGTTAAACATCTTTTGCTCAAACCAAAATTCAAAATTGAAAAAATTATTGATTCAATTTAGATTTCATTACATCCATATTAGTGATCAAACACAACTTGCCATGATTAACATGTCATTAAAGTGGCAATATGTAAACATATGTGCAAACAAATTGTTAAAAGTTGACATTTTGACATAGATCTTGGATCATTTGAATTCATTTCAACCCTTAGCTTAAACCTAGGTTGTTAGTTAGGCATTGCTAGTTAAGCAACCTAGACTAGGTCTAAACCTAGGTTGTTAGTTAAGTTGCCTAAGTTAGCATGCTACTTAGGGTGAAAACACACTAGGAGGGGGGCAATTTGGGCACTTTCATGACATGTATGTAATGTATATTTTTGCAAAATATGTTGCATTTAATTTCAGGTTTCACTTTTGGTGTTTGGGCTTGATATTTTGATTTTCACAAATTTAATGTTATCTAATATTAGTTGAAAATAAAAAATTAAATTAAATGATTAAGTTCAATGAATTATGAATATATTTATGGTATAGGCAATATAAAAGAACATGTTTCTATTTTTGGACTGCACTAGGTTTGGGTTTGAATTATTCAACCAAAAAATGTTTGAAATAAAAAAAATTTAAATGACCCACCTCACATGTCTTGTCATCTTCCATTTGAAATTGATAGTTTGTCAAAATGTTAATTTACCACATAACTATGCTCATTGCCCCCAAAAACATTCATCTGTGATATGATAATTATCAAACTTTTCACATGGCTCACAAACTTATTCCAATCATTTGGAATCACAATGTTTAATAGATAGTACAAATTTCATAGAGCTAAAAAATAATTTCAATCATTTTTTGAGTATATTTGCATTTTTTAGTACACAATGACATACATTTTTTTGTCACAAATATGCTTTGCAATCACACAATGAAAGTTGGAAAAAGGAATTTTCTTTTTGATTGAATTTTGTATTATGCAAAAAAGTTTGAAAAAATATGCTCCAAAATTACCATGATTGAAATTCAAACATGGATACCTTTGGAAAATAATATAAGGTGACAACATTTTTGGCCCCCCCATAGCGTGCTTTCACCCCGTAAACTAGATCTAGGCTTAAGTTGCTTATTTTAGGTTGGGTTAGGCCCAAGCTTTTAGGTTGCTTAGGAGCTAGGCATCCTAGTCCTTTAACCTAGGCATAGGTTCTAAAGTGACCTAGGCTAGGTCTAGGATGGAGGACCCACCCACCCTTCTCCCACTACCACATAGCAACATTGGCATCATCCATGCAAAAATAAGTGACATCCTTTGGTTTGGCATATTGTAGTTGCACAAGTGATTATAAACCATAGCAATTTCATAGGCCTACAATTAACAAAAGCCACATTAGAATGATGATCATCCAAGGTAATGAATAAAAAATATGCAATCACTATTACAACTAGGTGCCACATGGAGGCCAAGGGGCGTCTTTTTTTATTAGATGTTTTTTGCCACTTGTTCAAAACAACTATGGGGGTTTGTAAGACACATGTGTCATTTATGATTAAATCTTGTTTTTTACAACCAAAATTATAACTATGAATTTGCAAATATTTTTTAATGGCAAGATCTAAATATGCTTTGAGTTCATACTAAACAAACATGTCCATTTGCCTGTTTTTCCTATATATGTACAAACTCCCACCAACACAAGTATTGAACATGTTGCCAAATGACAATAAGAAATTGTTCTTGAAATCATATAATACCATTACATTGTTCAAAGTAAACAAATAAAATGGAGTTTTTCATGGGTTTTTAATGAATATATTATTATCACATATAAGAAACCCCAAGAATCTGGCACCATGTGTTTTCTTCCACATGAAGGAAACTAAAAAACAACTCAACAAATAGTTAGACATAAAATCTTCATCGTGCTTGTGATCCCCTAAAAGTTTTCATCATTTTCATAATCATCTTTAATTTTACTTCTCCTACTAACTAGTTACAAGTGCAATTCCAAGTTCCTAACAAAACAAAATTTATCAAAAAATAAATAAATATGAATTTAAAAGAGTCGTTCACATTTGTCAAATAAACATTCATTTGTTATTGACACAAATCAAAATCTATGCATACTTCAAGCATATCAAGGAAAAAATAAATCTAAAACTTGGTTCCATGTCCATTGTGCCAAACACCAACAACATTCCTCCCATTTATCTCCTTATTTGACCATAGAAGCATCCTTCCCACCATTTCTCCAACACATTTCCCATCAAGAATGTGAAACAAAAACCATCTTCTTTGTCATTTCCACCTTTATTAGCACATTACACATCCACACAATTTTAATTTTAAAGATAATCACATAAACCATTTCACTTCATTGCCTTCAACAAACTCCAAAAGGTGACAAGGTTTTAAAGAAAAACCCCCAATGGGGAAGATGGGCAATAATCACATCAAAGTGATATGGTTTTATCCATTCCAATTAGTGATGATAACTTTCCAAAAAGTAGTTGATGTTGATCTTCTTTTCTTTTCACATTGGCTTTAAAAATTCCAAGTAATATTTCCACATCATAAGGGTTCTTCCAAGGGTAAAATTTGGTTGCAGGTTCCTTGGGTGAAAATCCTTTAATGTGTACCACACAAGATGAAAAGGACCTAGTCCTTACTACATTCCTTTTTTCATTATTTTTTTGATCCCCATCAAAATTAATGAGTCAAAAAATGTTAAATAATCCATAAGTACCATATTTTAAACCATTACAATTTTAGATTCCATCATAATCATCCATAAATGTGTCTTTACATGGTAAAAAGGACTAGGAAAAAAATACATAAAAGGGTGATGTTGTGATAGGATTTTGGTACACCTTGAAAAATGTGGACCCCCTCATCAAATGTCATGCTACAATTTGACATTAACTATGACAAATTTTACAACATAATGAATATTAAAGGGCGTCCCATTCAAAGACTAATCATCAGGTGGATAGAAGTGCAACATATATTCATCTCCTTGTGTAATCCTTTTTTGATACTCTCAAGATTTGTACAACCTTTAAAAAAAAAATAAAAAATTCAATAACATGAAGGTGTTAGATTTTTAGAATAAAATATTTTCAATGGTCATGAATTTAAGTTAATTATATTTATAATCCTTATTATCTTTTGAAACTTGCAACATTTTAGAATTACACATCAAAATATTTAAAAAATAGTAATTGTTTAAGTTTTGGTTAACCTCATTTGATTTTGAAATGAACTTTTTTAGTAGACTTTTTTTCAATTTTCATTTAACAAAACACCATAAAATGACTAATTCATTTGTTTCATTAATTTTTTTTAAAAAAATAGTGTTTTTGCACTATTTGGTGTTCATCAAGCTTTGGACAAATGATAATTTTAACATTGTTTTTGTGTAAACATGTAGTGGCAATTGTATAAACTATCACTTTTGATTTTTAGATATGGAAATGGTTTTGGAAGGCACACATGAGTTCAAATTCATGAAATGTGTTGAGAATATAAGTTAACATAACCCTTTCAAGCAATTAAACATTGACCTATTAAAAAAATAACAATGCTAAGGATTGGGGAAAATGCCTTCCATTTATTACTAAACCTTTTTTCATTGCATACAACCATTGTGCAACCTTTAAAAAATCTAAAGTATTTTAAAAATGTCATCAAATAAATTTCCTACTTTCTATTCATTAAAACATGTTAAACACGTATTTTACAAAATGACCACATTGTAAAACTAAACTTCATACTTGCATTAAAACTTATTCAAATAATGTGAAATCTGAGAATTAATGCACATTGATGAAGATTTGTCTTATCTTTGATCATGTAACTAAAAACATTCAATGTTCAACATTTTTTTAATGAGTTTTTTTGTTACTATACATCCAACCTTAACAAGGTAATTTTATTGTCCAATATTTATGCTTCCACTTTTCATGCAAATTAGTTGTTAGTGAAAGATAATAAAATATTAAAATGATCTCCAAATCCTTTACAAAGATTGCATTAATAAACATATTTATAAATTTCTTGACAATCATCTTCTTCTTTGAATGAAATGCACACATGGTTTTCATTAAAGCAAGAAGATGACTATTGAGGAAAATATTTGAATTCAAGTTCTTCCACTCAAAACATTGACCCTTCACCAATGAACCATGTTTTTTTCTTTGAAACCATAAAAAATTTATTGTAATTTAGGTAATATAAAGAACTTTTAAATAAATGCATCTTTATTTTAGACACATGTTTTAATATAATAGCATTAAGTCCAATGTTGCATTTAATTTCATTTGGTTTGATGTAATGAACCTATGAACGTTAAGAAGATATAGAAATCATAACCCCAAGTTCAAGCACAATATTTTGTAGCAAGGTTATACTAGGTGGGTTTGTTTTACAACACTAGTCTTCATACTAATATTGATGCCTATGACAACTATAAATAGGCACCCAACTTTGCTTCAACTAGTTCATAATTTTCTAGAAAGATATCATGATAGTATCCAAGTACCCTAAAATAATAGTAAAAAGATGAGTATCTTATGGAAATAGGAATTAATTAACATGGTTTTTTTATGGGCTATTGTTTGCTTGAGATTAAAACTTTTTCAAATTCCCACCACAACAAGTGCAAGTGTGTGTGTGAACCTATTTTCTACAAGTAATAATCTTTGCATCTATGGGTCCAAATATGTTAATATGTATGAAAGTATTTGTTTGTATCAATTAATTTGAACTTGTGAACTAACTTAAAAAGATTTGAAAATGATTTTTTATATATTTAAAATTAAAACCTTAATATAATAATCTAATGAAAATTTTCAAATTTTCAAATAATAATTAAAGAATATTCTTAGAATATTTTATAAATTAAACATTCACCTAGGGGGGGCACCATTGGTTCATTATAATGTGCTTTGACCCCTATTTCATTTTGTTTGTTTTAGAGGTTTTGGATTATTTTGTTTCTTATTTGAAATCATTTGTGATAATCCATTTGAATTATGTTGTTTTTTTCTTCATTTTTTTTTCTATGTTTTGTGCCTCTTTGAAATTTCTATTGTACATTTCAAAATTATTTGTGTAATAGGAGTTGTTGGAATGAAGAATGAAAGAAAAAGAAAGAAAGCTAAAAACATCTATGTACATGGAATTGCGTGTTTTGAGTTTCTTCTTTTGTGTGACATAGGTCTATCAAGATTCTTGATATTCTTTGAATGTGGGTGGGGGGACAAGAAGTTGGTGCGGATAGTTGTATGCAAAGTTTGTAATAGATTTTGGGACCACTTGTGGAAATTCATTTTTAATGTTTGAGTGAGTCAACAAAAAGGTAGTTTTAGAATCTCATTTTGACATGCAAGTGTTGAAGGTAGATTTATAACGAAACATTTTTTTATCAAAACTGGATTTTTATTGGATGTTTACCAAAACCAAAACCAAAATTACTTTATTGATTTTTTTTTTACCAAAACCAATTTTATTTCCGGTTTTGTTTATATTTAGGACGACTTGTTTGGGGATTAAACTAACTGCTTATTTCACCATTTTTGACTTTTTCCTCTGAAGTACTTAAGTCTTTGTCCCTTTGTGAATTGTATATGAAAATACTTTTTGAAGTAAAATTACTTTTTCCTACCATACCTTTTGTACATAAAATTTGATGTGTAGTTGTTTTCTTGCATATGTTTGAAGTTGTATGTCTTTTTGCAAGTTTGAAATGTTTGCATGATAGAAATTTGTAGTCTATTTGAACTACCGGTTTCATAAATTTTTTGTGATTATTTTTCACTTAATGTTGTAGAATTGAAATGATCATTTTCTACTCTATTTCATTTAAATACCTAAAACCCGGTAGTTCACTAAGTGGCTTTAACATTTGGCGACCATACCGTAGA
>Ga0209208_10009925_pt1 | contig 12450 bp, 12 predicted proteins | sample S1TSphfallax_3_FD_187694 | JGI IMG/M metagenome (GOLD analysis project Ga0209208, IMG submission 187694) | Host-associated microbial communities from peat moss isolated from Minnesota, USA - S1T2_Fd - Sphagnum fallax MG (SPAdes) (version 2) | ecosystem: Host-associated > Plants > Peat moss >...
CAATCTATCACATTGTGCGGGGTTGAGATATCTCCCTTCTGGAGTGGTTGGCTTAAAATCACTTCAAGTTTTAGACACAGAGTTTTGTATTAATTTGAGATGGGCAGAACATACTCAAACAGAAATGGGTCCAGGGCACATAGTTAGGGCAGATTCTTTTAGTCATGAAGCTGAAGCAAAAGGAGTTTCCTTGGTAAGCATATCTGGGTTCAAGGTTCTCACACACCTTCGTATTGAAGGAGGGTATTGTCAACATGATATATTGCCTGACAATATATCTGCACTCACAAAGCTTGAAGACCTGAGATTATATCATTTTGACAACCTCAAAACCTTCCCAGCTTGGATGCCAGATTTCAAAAAACTTAGAAGTTTTACTGTAACTTGGTGTGATTGTTTAGAAAGGCTTCCAAATTCTTTCACAAGTTGTGGTGCTTTTCCAGCTCTTATAGAGTTGAAGTTACACTACTGAGTTAACCTTGTCGAATTTCCGGAGGTGGAGGAGGATGCTATCCCGAAGTTGCAAAAACTTGTTCTCACAGGTTGTTACTCTCTTGAAAGCTTACCTCTCTCTCTAGAAGTCCTCACAAACTTGAGGAACTTGGATCTGAAGGATTGTGCAGAGAATCTTAAATGCTCTTGTATAAAAAATAGAAAGGATTCCCTGATGTGGAGGAGCTTTAGAATCAAGTTTTCAATCCATTGGTACTATAGAGAGATGGAACTGCGGTAGGTTTGTTGACCAGAAATACAAAACCACATTGTTGGACAGAAACAGTGCCTGCAATATGTCATACTTGGTTGTTCATGCTCAACTATTACTGGCTTTTTCAAAACTAAAACTATGCATGGTTTTCAATATCTTCGAAGCATTAAAACGTTATTGATTAAAAGCTACATTCTAACTCTAAAGTTACATAATGAGCCTAAATTCAATGTGAATGTTCAATAATTGAACAATTACATATGGAACTACATTAAACTTGAATAAGAGATAATTCAATTCAACAAAAATTGAAATGAAGCTCATTGGGTGAACTTTGTTTTGATTATTTCCAAAAGTGGCATTATTAGCAACTCCTTTCTCATGTTCATGTGTCAACATCATTTTCTTTTGCTAGAACATCTGAATGCCAATAGTGAATGGCATGTTATGGGCTGACATTCCTCTTGTAGTTTCATGGCTTGTTTCTTGAAAGTAAAATACATTGTCCACATTGTCCTACACCCACATTCTAACACTCTTTGCATCATTATCATGTCGTTTGTAGGTTCATGGCTTGTTTCTTGAAAGTAAAATACATTGTCCATATTGTCCTACACCCACATTCTAACACGCTTTGCATCATTATCATGTCGTTTGTAGGTTTCTTGGCCAACTTGCTAGCCACATTACAAATGTCTTGTTCACATAAAACAAGTCTTTAAAGAAGACACCATTGGCTTATGTAATCTCTTTCACATGATGCCTATGTTTGGCCATAATTTGTGATATAGATAGCCCAAGGTGTAGTTCTTCTTCCAACATAAAGATTTTCATTCCCTTTGACACATGGCCATAAAATGCCAATCATTCCACCAATTTGTATCTCCCATGAACTATGAGCCTTTGTTGATTAACATGTTTGCTACTTGTATAAAATATTTCTACTACTTTGGTTGTAAATAGAAGCACTTGACAATGAAGGAACACATGTATCCTTTCTTAACTAAATCACCCCTTTTCAGGCTTGAAATTTTTGGACCCTTGTGGCCTGTGCCATCAGGGACTTGCTTGCCTTTCAAATTGAGCTTTGGGTCTGATTTCAACAAATCCATGGTGATATTTTGGACTACCTTGGTTTTATCCTCATGTCCAAATTGGCAATGGTACTTACAAGCAAGCATAAAGTTTGTTAAATCATGGAAATTTCACAACATCAATATTGGCATGAAAACATATAATCAATGTGTGTTTATAATGTACATTTGCCATTTAAAATAACTATTTTTACGAGGATTTGTCAAGTGGATATTCCTTCTTCCATCATGTTTGAGGAATCAACATTGCACAACTTCAAGATCTTGCTCACCAGTGATGAAGTCTGGAACACTTCCCAAGGAATATGTGCCATTTCACACCTCTTTTGTTTTGATTGCCCTCATCCCATTTGGCAAATTTCATTAGCCAAAATGATGTCCTCGTGATTGAAGACACAAGTAGGCAGGACTTGCATCTTCAATAAGACATCTTGTAAGCTTGGGTTGTGAGAATTTTGATAAAGACTCTCATAGTTTGGTTGTTCCTCAACAACCACCCTACAACCTCAACTTAGTGATGTTGAATCATTTGCACTTGAACTCTCAATTGTAGCATTTCTTTGCAAAATTCAAAATGGCTAAAAATAAACCCTAAACCTTGATATAAGGAATTTCCAAACCTAAGCTTAGACCAAACATTGAATTTCAAATTGTCCTTTGTCCCAAATGCAACCATACATGACAACCCTTCAAAAAGAAAACCTGCTCAAAATCACATTGAAAAAATACTTTAGCAAAAACTTTACAACTGCAAGAATTTTCTTTCTTTGAATTGAATATCATAAAATGTGATAAGGCCCACACTCTTTTATAACATAGATTGTGACGTAGATTGAGACAAAATCTTTTTCTAGACAAAGATGTCTGTGATTTTGACCAACAATAACTTATCAATCCATTCAAAGTCAGAAAACTTTGCCTACACCCTCAAACTTCTAAGAACATCATCAATGGGAAAAGTATACCCAAAGAACCCTAATTAGGGCTCCTTGTTGAAAGGAGGTGATAGATAGGCTTGTTAGAGTAGGTGAATTTGAATTTATGCCACCCTTTTATGCCATGTGTCATACGGCACACATATGCATATATGCATACATGTATACATCCCCAATGTGTCATGAAATACAGGCCATGTGTTATGCCATATCATATGAAATGGCAATGGTTCATGTCATATGTTTCATGCCCCACGTAACAGACCTCATGGAAATGTTTCATGCCATATGTTGCAAGCCCCATGTAACATGCGTCTCTTGTAACATGCATCACATGTAACAGTTCAATCATCCAGTGAAAACCAATCCATAAGGAAGTTTATGCTAAAAAATGACATGGCATGTCTTAGTGATAATATATACATGTTAACCATAAGAACATCCTCAACCCAAGCAAACCTTCACCAAAAGGAATATGTCCATTTTAACCCCGCAGTAAACTAGCATGTCAGTGCAGGAATCCTGGAACCCAACCTCGTCTGACAGTCCCTTTTAGTGACTTGTTCTTCCCCCACAATAACAACTATGTGCACATATAATGTTGGGGATCAGAATCTGTTACAGATCCCCACCAGATAATATGCTCATTTACTTAGCGGGTGTCAAAACCTCTAAATACAGATTTTGGTGTATAATCATGACTTTTCAAAGTAACTTGGTTATTTAGCAGTTTTTTCACAAAATCTACTAGTTGTTGAGGTTTCTAGAATAATCAGAGCTGGTGGTTTTCTCCAAAATACTAGACCCAACAGTTATTTGAAAAATCAAATAACCACACAAGACTGGTACCTGCCAGTGTTGTGCGTGTAAGTGTCAATAGTTGTATAAAATCCTGTGTAAGTGTAAATGATTTACACTTACACATCCAAATGTTTTACACTTACACTTATCCTGGCGCAGTGTATATGAATATTTTTACACTTACATGAGGCCAATGTAAAGATTTTTCAAATACACTTGCATGGTCCTGTGTAAATGTTTTGGGGTGTGTAAGTGAAAATGTAAATACTAAAATTATTTGTAAAGTCACCCTATGTGTGGCCCTCCTTTCACCCCAAACCCTTCTTTCAGGGGTATCCACAAAGTAAGAATTTTTTATTAAATCTGGGAATGAAATGCTCAAAATCAGCATTTAATGCGCAAGGTTCAAGACTAATTATAGTAGCGTTACAAGTGGGAGCAGTGAAAATATATGCAGCAACCATGGAGGCGTTAAAGAAAAAGGAAAGATAGGGTGAAACTCAGCTCACCACAAAAACTAACGTACCCCCACCCTTGAATGCCAATATATACATATATTTTTGGGTACGGTTTTATTTTTAAAAATCTTACCTTGTTTATGATCAAACTCAAGGTTTTAGTGTTGTTTCTTTATTTTATAGATAATGGTATTATATACCTTTAATGACCATACCTTCTTGCAAAGTCGTATGAATTAGTTGTGGGTTTATATTTTGATTATTTTTTTATTTGCAATGAGGCATTTAGCTGGCTTATCATAAAAAACATTATGAAATCTCCCCTCCTCAAGTAAAAATCACATTTTTTACATTGTTTTAGATTTACATTGTTTTACATTGCCATGTAAAATCTTATAAGTATATATGTATTTATGTTGTTTTATTGGACCATGTAAAGTTATATAAATATTTTTATTTTTACACTTACATTGTTTTACATGACATAAAATAAATTTACACAATTTAACACTTATACATTTCATATTCTACATTTACACTTACATGGAGTGTAAGTTCCAAACCATTTACATGCACAAGACTGGTACCTACCTAGCTGGAGGATGGGGAGGAAGGAGTGTATATAAGATATGATTCCAACCTAAAACCCAACGTCAACTCAGTTCCAAATCATAATGGGTGGTATAACCACCTGCACTTTGCAACAGTGTAAATGCACAGCACATTATGCAACATAATCAAACGTCAACAACAAGCCGGCATTTCGAAGAGGCAGGCATTTTGCATTCAGAAATGCCCATGTTAATTTTTTAATGTTTGGCTGTGATACCCGGTGGGTACCCATATTCTACCCTCTGGGTATCATGGTAAAAAAACTTAAAGTAAAAAGTGTGTTGAGTTTTATTCTGAATAACAACCCAGCCTTAGGGCTTTACATTAGGCTAGGGTGAACCAACACCCAAATGGTATCTTCATCTATTTGATTGAGGCCTTTTAGTGGCCATATTAAGCCCCAAAACTTAGATTTGAATTCAGAGAGCCCAATTTAGTCTAAGCATGGGATATTTATAATATTTAAAAATAATATAAATGGATTTTTACAACGGTACCATAGATGGTGCGTTGGTGGTTGTCAGGTTAGCTAAAGGTTCCTACAAGGAGAATCTTTTGCCCAAGGTTGGTTTGTTTTTAAGTAATATTGAATAGTAGAATCCTTGTCCAAGGATGATTCGATTGATTACAACCTACATATGTTAATTCATGACCCAACTCCATACCTCAAAGCCAAGGAATGTGTCCTAAGGTTCTTTAGTACATACCATACCTATTAGGTCAGATAAGCACTTTGTGACCTAATAATTAATAAATTTTGGCAAATGGAATTAGGTAAACCTTTTTTATTTTTCAAACTATTAGGCAAAAAGATAATGACATTAAAAAAAAAATTAGGCCTTTGAAGACCCAAACTCAAATCTAATGCTTGGGACTTTAGTTTAGGAGGGAATTCAAACATGAGATTCTCTCTTCATCATTGTAGAAGTGTGAAGTAGGGTTTGGTAAATTTGCAATATGTGGTTGTTAAGTACACCTTGTGCATCCTTTGCCCTTCCTTCTCTTACATTATTTCCTTGACTCATGTATTTTGAGTTTTGTTTACATAATCATGTTTAAGATTGAAATATAAGAAATTATTTTGTGATCTTTGAGGTTGGTCTAAGCTTTGAAAGATTTGAAAATTATCCATTAAGTAATATGAATTATAATATCAGTACTTGATTTTGACTAAAAAGTACAGTTAAGATTTAAAACTACCAAAAATGTAGTTTATCCTAGGTCAACAAGCTCTTTTACCACCAACTTTGGTCTTAGATTTTTATTTTGCATTATCATATTTCTCTAATGTTTTCTTTGTGTTTATTGATCATTCATGATTTGTTTTGGGAATGTTGTGCAATAAATATTCATTTTAACATTTGGTGCTCTCTTTTAATCAAATTTGTTTCCTTAACTAACATCTATCAATGAGAGATGCCCATGAATTTAGATAAAAACACAACCTGAAATTGGTCCAAAACAAGGACTACTTAAAAGATAATTCTAATGTCTTTGTAATTTGAATGAAAATCAGTTACTACCAAATTCAGTATGTCTTCCAGGAAGTCTAATTATGTTAGAGTTATCCGTAAAGTAAGAAAAACATAGCACTAGAACCTTGAGTTTGGTCATACAAATAATGACATTCAAAAAAAAACCTGCAAAAAAATACATTAGCATTCAAGAGGGGATGAAACTCAGAAAACCATCAATTTTGGTGGTAAACCGAGTTTCATTGTGTCTTTCCTTTTTCCTGAATGCCTCCATTGCTGTTACATATAGTTTCACTGCTCCTAATTGTACAACTAGTATACTAAGATGCAGCATTTCAAACTGAGATTTATTAAAATGTCTTTACTTTGTGGATACCACTAAAAGATGGGATAGGGGGTGAAAGGAGGCCCAAAGACAAGGTGAAGACAAGGTTACTTTATGGATAACTCTATTGTTTCTGAAACTTTTGATTCTTTTTTGGTCAATTGCCCCCATAATTTTTGACACTTTATGCCAACTGCCCAAATAATTAGTAGGCCAAATTTTCTTAAATAATTTTGGCCTAACATGCCCATGAGGTATGGTAATCCACTTAGATGAGGAATGTGGGGTCAGACAAAAAAATGCGCCCTAATTTTCTCTAGTACATAGTTCCCTTATACATGGTTTTTCCCAAGTACAAGGCAAATGAGAGCACGAGTAGACACAACCCAAAGAAAAAAAATGAAAGCAAACAATCAACGAAAAGTAAGGAAAAGAAAACCCTATGCAAATAGGACCCAAGGCTAGGAAATGATGATCAATGATAACAAAGAAGACCTAAGACAAGAAAGTTGTTGTTTGCCACAAATTGACTAGTGATAGAAATGCATTAGTTGTGATGTGTGGAAGAGATGAGGAACCCTAACCAAATGCAGCAACTTGCTAAAGAATCACTATGGCTTGCACATGTTGCAAGGCTATGGACACATGCTGTCAATAGTGGGAAATGAGCATCGAGGGGACTAAAAAAGACTGTTAATGATGCATGAGAATGGTCTATGCACAAGCGATCAAGAATGAGTCGAAATGAAAATGAAAACACCCATACATTTCAATAGCAAGGGGAATGAAATCATCACTTGGTGTTCATTCGGCATAGGACAAGTCTTCTCTTGAGCAACCATTATCATTACATGTGTTATTGTTGTTGATGTTCACTGCACCATATTTGTGCAAATCGGGTTAGCAATGATAATGTCCATCAAAGTATGGAAACCATTTATAGTAATAAGAATATCCACTCCTCATCGAATGTGATGAAGGAAAAGGTGCAAAACTTCCTTCTGAACATGTGTTCCGCTCTCTAAAGTAATAGTTGTAATAGTATTTTGAAGTGTGTCATGGGTTGTTGTATATTCATTCCCATAGGGACACCAAAACAAATGGGTACTTAGATTGTCAATGGTATGACCACACTAACACCATGAAAGGTGGGTCACTATAGGATGTGGCAAGCCAAAATGGGTATGTAATGTTGTAAGAAAATGAACTAATGATAAATGAAATGTTGGTGTGGTGGGACGAACTAATAACCAAGCACCTGCCCCTAGACCCACACATGAGCAAAGACGTGCTCGTGTGATATTTGAAGGAGTGTCTACTAAAAGGGAAACAAACTCCTGCTTGTGTAAATGATCCACCAAAGAAGCTTGCAATTAGAGGTATGATTGAACAACTAAGCTCTCAAAGGGTGGGACATGAAAGTAGATGCCCTGGGGTAACATGGGTCGAACATCTCATAGTGCCACCTGGAACGAAGAAGTGCCAGTCTCAACATGTGTTACTACATATAAAAGAATAAAACAATCATCCTACTGGAAACAAATGACAAGTGTAAGAGTGAGCGGTGCCCAACACCTTAAGAATGCTAAAGAAGCTATTTGAACCACAAAAAGGAGGCCAAGCCTACCCAAAGAAATAGGAAGAGTGGCTTGATGACGAACTAGGTGACCAATAAAACCACCAAAAGATCCCACACCAAGTAATTTCTCCAATGTAGCTACGGTACAAATATCAAACTCAACATAATGTTGCAAGATGCTTAGAGATGGGAACTTTGTACAAAACAAGTACCTCAAGTATTAAGTGTAGCACAACAAAAGTATGGCAAAAAGCCTTTGAGGATCTATAAACATAAGAAGACTAAATATTATCCCAAGATCTTCATAAATAATTTCAGTTATAAACGATTCAACAAATGATGTGGATCCCATCAGTGCACCCAGAATTTAAAAACCCAAATTAAGAGTAAGAAAGCCAAGAGGATGTGATATACAATGGTCCAACCCCTAAAGAAACCAAGCTACACATTTTGTTAGTTGCATTGAAAGACTTAATGTTGATAATTTTTTTTGTAATCGTAAAAAGTAAGAACCACATTTGACGCATGACTTACTATATGTGTATCATCTGTTAAGGAAAGGAAAACACAAGTAGGGTGTGCTGCTATTGTAGGGCGAAAAATGCAAAAGTGACTATGAGATCCCCATGTTGGGAAGCTTGGGAAAAATACAATGGGGATAGGCATGTGTAGAATCATTGAACAAATGGGAAGACTTGATCCAAAGAACCAAGTGAAGATCATAACTCTTGAAAAATGGTTAATTGTGATATTGAATTGAAGGCATTACAAACATCCACCTATAGCACCCACCCAATTTGGGTGAAAATCTAACATCATTCGAATGTCATGAATCATTGTTTCACACTTGCCACAAGTCGCTACACCAAATTAATGAAGATTAAAATGTTTCTTGAGAATATCCCTAAACTAAATAGCTAAAGTGTGGGCAACTAAGCGATAAGTCATTTCACCAATCATAATGGGACATATACTTTTGGACTGTTTTTTTAACACTTAAAATCGAGATGTAAAAAATGAACGTGATATTGAAGGTGGAATATGACCTTGAACAATGTGCCCACATACTTTAAAGAAGAGGTTGAAGCCATTTGCAAAATCATCTGGAACAAAACAATCTTGTAGAAGTTCATACACTATACCCAAAAGGCCATTAGAAAAAAGACATGGTGAACAAGCCAAAGCAAAAATAAATGCCCCTTGATCTAAAATAACCTTCGTTTCAAGATGGAAATCATCCATGCAAGGGTTGAGATCAACTTCAACAAGTGGGTGGAAAAGGCAAAGGACTCCCATGGTTTCATCAGATGGGGCTGCATGCATGTTCAAAGTTAATGTGTGTAGTATTTGAACGTAGTCCTTTACATGAGCAAGGGCTCATGTGCGACATAATCATGCTGATGGAGGTGGGGTAGGATTTGAAGTTGATTCCAAACATCTGTGAGAAGCTATAATGAATGTTTTAATCATGCGCTCCTCTTGTAATGCCTCCCAATTGCCACCCATGTATTGATGTAAGTAAACACGAGTCTCTTGGTGGGTTTTTTCACCACCCTTGTGGAGGGAAGGAAAAACATCAAAAAGGGAATAACAAAAAAATGCCATGTTGCAACATTAGAAGGATCATATGCTAGTCAAGATAAAGGGGTATGCAAAGCCCATTGAACGTCAATTCGAAGCACATATGGGATATGATGGTAAAAATGAGGACACGATAGACTCAAGTGGAAAGCATTGATGATGACTATGCATGTAATCCATGTCCATGCTAAAGAGGGAGGAAGACATGGTAAAGTTGGGGGCAACATTCACCTTAAAATAGATAGTCGCATATGAGTGGTGCATGAAAGTTGGTGTCATGTTAAACCCCCACAACATTGAATAAACAACCATAAGAAAGACAAGGAATGCGAGGTCGTAGAGAAAAGGTTCACACAACGAATACAAAAAAAATTCTTAATGGGTGTGGTGGGTAAGATGAAAAAAGGCTGACGGACCCAGAGAGGGTGAAAAGACTAGTTGAGGTAAACTAGGAGGGATGGGAATGATGGGCAGATGGATGGAAGTTAGAGCACACATGGGCATAAGGGTAAAGTTGCGAGCTAGCTTTCCATTGGATGCTTATTGGGATAACTAGGATAGGTGGAAAGCTTAACAACACTTTGGAAATGGATAACCCATAGGGTTTAGCATGTGAGAACGTAAAGAATGAGTGGATCTAGCTGTGAATTTTCCATTATTTGTATGAAGCTGTTCGAAGGCCTTATTCAATTGCCCTGTTTGCTTTTGCCTCATTTTGCTTCACCTATCTATTCAACCTTGCCTTGCCCTAAACATTAATATTACTAGAAGTATTGCCCCTATTCCTACACTCTTAAACCTTAAAAACTCCACTCACTAATGAAATGATATACAATTGCACTTTGGGAAGGAGGATCATGCTCCTCGTAGGAAGGGGTTATTAGTAGCGAATGAGAGCATCGGGACAATTGGGAAATGACTAGCCAACATCAACATTGAGAATGTGGAATACAACATGTAAGTGCTTCAGGAACTTTTATTCATAGCATTCTATGTCGCCCAATACTTGAGTGGTGTCCTTTTGTTTGAAGAAACCCCTTCAACTTCCACCCCCATTATAGACCTTTGGACACATAGAGCTATAAACCCTAATTCTCATCTTCACCTCACTATGTCACTCTCTAGACCCAAGCTTTCATGCTTACAAAAGGATGTACAGACAAAACTGTTGCTTCCTTTTCTTGTTGGTTCTCCATAATCTAGCTTCAAAAAGCTAGTTCTTTCACTCATTCACCTATTCAATAGCACAAACCAAAGTATTCCCACTCTCGGCAAAATATAAACCCCCATACCCTTTTGAACAAGGAGGAGACAACTCATGTCAGTTTGCAACAACAATTGTGTCAACGCTTGAACCAACCATCACCAACAACTAAATCCTCTCCAACTTTTCATACATTTACAAAACACCTTCCTCATCACAATAATTGTCTCTGTGAATTGTACTTGTTACAAGTATGTATTGGTTTTCATGTAGCCTCATCTTTTTAATCCCCTTTCAAGGCACAATGGACAAGTCATCTTGGGAGACCCTTGGCCTAACCATTGTTCAAAATCCACATGCCCATTGTGCAAAATCAACATTTCCATTGTCTGAATCCACAAGTCCATTGTGCATATCCACATGCTCATTTGTGCAAATCACAAAAACCATTATGGTATGGAACATGTCGTTTGTGCCCATTTTGTTGCCTCTTTGGAATTTTTGGCTTGTGTGACCAAGCTCACCCAAATTCCTCACAAGCACCTTGAAAACCACTACATTATGAAACATGTTGGGTATAGATGGTATATGGGTATTGTGCCCATTTCATTGCATATGTAGAAAATTTTGGCTTGGCCTATCAACCTCACCCAATTACTCACAAGGACCTTGAAAATAATTTCCTTAAGGGACATGTGGAGTACATGCCATTGTGCCCACTTGGAAAGTTTGGCACTAATTCATCACAAGCACCTAGAAAACCATTACAAAAAGAAACATGTCAATGTAGGCCATTGTGCCCATTTCATTGGCCATTTGAGAATTTTTGCTCGCCCAAATTTCTCATTGGCATCTAACCAAGCACAAGGGCCTACAACCAGCAAGTTCCATAAGAAATAATACCCTAGGCCTCTCTTTAACATCTCACCTTAACTTGTGTCATTTGACCTATTTTAATTGAAGTTGAGTAATGAAGTTAGTCATTGCAAGTGTGGGGGCAAATAACTCAAGCCCTTCCTTTTGTTTTCTCAAAACTCATGTTTTAAACTTGAAACATCACATTTCAAATCTTTTGACACCTTTAACAAATAATAAGGGCATTTTATTTTGACATGTGATATCTTCTTCAATGTTTACCCAAATGCTACATTGTAAATGACATTGGAAATGTCAAAAGATCATGTACAATCTTTGTTCACATGTTAAGATCATTTGGTAACAAGGAAAAAAATCTTTGTCCGATTGAAATTGAAGTGTTTTATAACCGCGGTCTTTTAGTTTGACCAATAATATCTTTGCCAATTTTAACCCAAATGTTATGTTGTAAATGGTGTTGGAAACACCCATAATTGTTTCACAAAGTTTTTTCAAACATTAAGATCATTTGATCAATAGCCAAAATGTTGTGCCCCTTTGATTGTTGAAATGTGCCATAACCAAAATCCCCATTTTGATTGGCAATATCTTTTTCATTTCTAACCCAAATGTTACCTTGTAGATGACATTAAAAGTGCCAAAAGATGCTCTACAAAGTTTCTTCAAATGTTCATATCATTGAAGTGTTCAATTATCCACAACCAATTTGTTTACCTAGGTAATTTGTGAATGAATTTATAAGTTTTAAGAAAATTAAAATAACAAACTAAAAAAATGACAATAATAACAACAAGAAAAGATGAA
>Ga0209208_10009926_pt1 | contig 12450 bp, 15 predicted proteins | sample S1TSphfallax_3_FD_187694 | JGI IMG/M metagenome (GOLD analysis project Ga0209208, IMG submission 187694) | Host-associated microbial communities from peat moss isolated from Minnesota, USA - S1T2_Fd - Sphagnum fallax MG (SPAdes) (version 2) | ecosystem: Host-associated > Plants > Peat moss >...
TGATGAGTGTTTTTGCACAACAGCAACAACAATAGGGTATTATTGTAGGTTCAGGGACGACCTTCCTTCGACAACTTTCTTGTAGAGAATGAAACAGTGAACAAACAGCAAGCTCAATTACAACACTAGGGTACTTCCAAGACATGTAAAAAACCTTGGGATTCAAGAAGGAAGGGTTAGTAGAGAGATTCTGTGACCGAATGCGGCTAGAAATTGGGAGTCACATTACCAGAATCACTACTACCGATGATGAGAATTGTGTGTATAAAGGATATTATACTGCTTGCCATGAGTGGTTTTGTTCCTGAACAGCAGAGCCTGCAAAACCATCACCAATGCGGCCAGAGTGAACCAGCCTCCATGACTGCACCAGTTGACCGTTCTGTCCATAGGATGGGCTGGATGATTCGTCTCAATTTCATCTGCCTCTTTACCTTACATTAACCAACATTCTACCACAGTCAATCTTTTTTTGGCTACTGACCTTTGACCATTTGTTTTCCGTTGCCAATTTTTTCTCAACCGTGACCTCCTCCATACTATCCATCCATGTAGCTACCCTATTCACTTAAATCTTAGCCCTGCCTACAAACTAACAACTAATCCCTTACTCACCTTGGCAAAACTCTTATTTCCTCTTGGCTAAATTTATATTTTTTCTTGGTTAAACTTATATCTTTCAGTTAAATTTATATTTTTTCTTGGTTACACTTATATTTATTGACTAATTTTTTGTTTCTTGGCTAAACTTATATCTTTTGGTTAAACTTATATTTTTTCTTAGCTAAACTTTTATCGCTTGGCAAAATGTATATATTTTAATGGCGAAACTTCTATATCTTGGTTAAACCTTTTTTTTTCTTAGTTAAACTTATATTTCTCGGTTAAATTTATATATCTTGGTTAAACCTATACTTTTTCTTAGCAAACCTATATATCTTACTGATTAAACTTTTATTTAATTGCTATTCTAGAAATTAATTAAGAGAGGAATGAACCAAGTTTTCTCATACCTTCATGTTGAAATGGGTATTACCTTAAACATAAGGAATATAACTAACATTTTATGTTTTAGATGCAAATATTGCATAATTTTATTATACTTTTCATTTTTTTAAGTATTTCTCGTCATATTGGCAAAATGATGGATGAAAGTATTGCATACTTAGGACCAATCAGGATGTGGTTAGACTTGAATGGCAAGAAACGAAGTTTCTACAATACCTTCATGTTGAGTTGGGGTACTAGTACCTAAAACATAAGAAATCTAGTTGGCATTTTATTTTTAATATGTAAGTATTGCATTTTATTTTTTTATTTTTTGCTTTTTAAACAAATTTCTCGTCACAACGGTGAAACGATGAATGAAAGTATTACATATTTGGGACCAATCATGATGTGATGAGTCTTGAATGACAATGGACTGAGTTTCTACAATATCAAAATGTTGAAATGAAGCATCTATTGGAGATATGAACTACAAATAACCCAAATCCTTCCTATAAAGGTGGCCAAATTGCACCTTTAACATGGGTTGGTTAATAATGTGGGTATTGCAATTGCAAGGGCTTTATGAAAAACGCAACATTGACAATAAAAAAAATCAAGAGTTTACAATACCTACATAGAAAAAATGGTTTATGCACCAAAGGGTCATTTCATGAAAGTAGGCAATCTAATTATATATAAGTATTCAAATATAATATCTTCTTAAGGTTATTGTGTGACTATTTCATAACAAGAACAATGAGAGTATTACATAATCAATCATTTAATAATGAGCTTCAACTTGAATTCATGAAAATATTGCTTAAATGTTCTATTATGTCTACAAAATGTGCTAACCTTCTTAGATGAAGGCATTGTTTTTTATTTTATTTTATGGTAAATGTAATCCATTTGTGATGGATGGAGGTATTGTATGCAACATGGCATAAGAGGATCCCAAAATGCCATCCTAAGTTATAATGCATAGTTGTTTCAGGCTTACCAATCCCAGTGCATCGGCAACAATCAGGACAAGGATGAGGAGCAGAACGCATGGCTAGAAGACATTGCGAATTCATCAGACAATTTCCTGCACTGTTCTAGAGTTTCAACAAATCTTGGATGATGTCAGAAGCAAGGTGGAGAGTGATGGATTTGGGCTTTGATTCTTCTCCTTTGTGACCTCTTGGAAGTGAGAAATCTTACTGCAAAGATCATACAGTTGAAACCAGAAAGCACAACTCTCAGTCTATTACACTGCATTCTGTACAAAAGCTGCATGTTACATTTGTATCTCGTTATTGTTGATCAATCAAATGCTTTGAGACCTGTGATTTGGAGCTACAAACAGTGTTCTGGGATCACCCAAGACAAAGGATTGAACTACTAGGGAGCTTTGTAAAAAGCTCTTTCAATTTGGATTTGAATGTTTTTTGCATCAAGCTCAAGCTCAGAACAGAAGAGCTTTCTGAAGTGTTTGCAAGAGTTGCAGTACTTGAGCTGCAAACCTCCTGGGCTATGAGGAACAGGAATGGTTCTGAAGGCCATAAGGTAAATGTGTGCCTGTTAATCTATAGTCTCATTAGCTATCATTACTGACACTGAACTGTAGAATGAATGCTTTGCTTCTCTGGAAACCATAGCGATCGACACAAAATCAGATTGTTTTGCTGAAGCAAACTACCGTAGCAGGATATATGCTACACAAAACAATGAGAAAGAAGGAACGTCTCTCTTAAGCCTTGACAGCTGCCTTCTTTGTCTCATGCTGATTTGCAGCAGCTCTAGGAGGTGGAGTAGAGTTAGGCTGAAGCTGTGCTGAAGGTGTTGAAGGTGTTTGCTGGCTTTCTCTCAGAGCTTGATTGACAGCATCCTCTTCCTGTTGCATTTTGTTTACAAGCTCCCGTTGCAGACGTAGGACGTGGTTCTCCGCTTTACGCAGCTGCCGCCATTGATATGCAAAGTATATTCCGAATCCTCCTGCACCATACTTTGCGTGCCTCTGTTACTTCATCATAATGATTATTTTTGCAGATTTCAGAGGTTCAAAAAACTTCAGCTGAAAATCAATCTCCATGAGGTGACACAAATCGAGTGTTTAGAGGAGAGGCGTAGATGGGGAGGCAATAAAAGATTCCTGCATCTAAGAAAAAGAATAGATCCCAGAAGATGGACGACAACGAGGAAGTAAGAGAAAGAATTTCCACACGTACCGTAAACGACGAAATATGAAGCCCACACATATGGATAGGCATTCATGTGTGTCACTGTTCTGTGCCATTGCTTCTCGCATGCATTCACTAATCCAGCTTCCTTGAAATCCTGAACGAAGCTTGGCCTTTGTTGCTCCACAACCCCTTCCTCATCTCCTTCTCCTTCCCTCACCATTCTTCGAACTTAAACCCGAATGGGTGATCAATCCGAAGGGAGGAATAAGATAAACTACTTAACGTCTCCACAACTCTTCCCAGTGATGCTCCATTTGCTGCATCGACCAGAATTGAGAAGTTTCTGGATCAAAGAACAACGCACAGCAGAAGAGGACGACGACGACGACGAACAACAGGAAGAGGGTTCTTCTTCATTAGGGTTAGGGTTAGGGCTTCCCGTTTAGGGTTTTAGGGGGTTTGGAGTTCCTCTGTCCTTGGTTATGTTTTGAGGCGCGGTGTGTGTATGGGGTTTAGCGCAGACGATTGGCGGGAGCGATGGCAGCGGCCGTGTTTGAAACAGCAGCATTGCTGAACAGACGAGAGGAGAATCATCAAGTCGAGGAGAAGGCAGAGGCGCGGTCATCGACACAGCAAGTAGAGAAGGAAGAAGAGAATGATGGGAAACAGAATGGGTTCGCCTTGAATGAAGAAGCTCATCCTGGAGATGCGGAAGGCGGTGCGGGTGAGGATGAGGAGGAGGAGGATGATGAGGGCGATCAGGATGAGGATGATGAGGATTTGGAGGTCCTGGGAGCTCTGGAGTGGCTTGACTTCCACGATGGTTTGCTCCCTCAACCTCTTGCAAGTCGCAGAAAGCGAGAGTGGTTCTTGTTCTGACAGAGATAGTATCAGAAGTGAGGCTAGGTATCGGAAGGGGATAGAGTCTGCTTCAAATTCTGTTGGTTGGCGTTGCGCTTGTCAGTGTCCATGCTTTTTCACTTAAGGAGCTTCCGAGCTCAAGTTGTCTGGAAGTTTTGTCTTAGAGCTAGCATCTGTCAGGTTTGAAATCTGGTGATAACCTTAAGCTTTCCTCTGCGATTTTTACATGGATGAGATTGTTTGTATATTCCCTCTTTGGTGCAGATTTGCAGGCAAGGGGGAGTGGCCAGGGCACTACAGCAGGCTATGGTGGTGGGTTTTCTTCACATAACCGCCCGAATGCACATGGCGGTGCACATAACCTTCACAGTTGCGGAACGACTGCTGGGAGCTTCTTGCAACCCCGCACCAACCAGCACCAAAAATACAGCGGACACATTAATGCAGCTCCGTTAGAGGTAAAATACCTTTCTATGTTGCATCTATGATATTGCTCCATTATTTGGATCTCTGTGTGGATCTAGTTCTTCAGTTCTCCTAAGTTGTGATATAAGAGCTTTTGAAATCACTGTGCCTCAAAACTGTATGTTGCAAGTAAGGAGTTTGGAATGGACCTGTCATTGCAAATCGAATTGGTAGCTGAGAACTGATGGTGTTTGTTCCAGTGATAATAGTGGTTACCCTTCTTAACTAGGCACTGAATGAGGATGGCTGTCTCTCACATGTCTCCAATGTGTGAGAGACATGTGGATTGGAGTCATTGTGCTGCTTTTGTGTACTCTCTGGTTATTTGGAGCATAGATTCTCTGACTGTGCTTGCATTTGTAGGTGTAGCGTCTGATTTGTTAGGCACTTACAGAAGCAATGACTGAAGGCTTAGCAAATTAACTTTGTTGTAAAAGCAGCTGCATTAAGAAAAGACACATGATAGTTTTTCACTGTTCTCTTTGAGAAACTAGCCTAAACCAAGGGGTGTAACATGTAGCCCAGACATATAGAATTGATGGGGCGTTCTAGTTCTGGCTGCTGAGCCATGTTTGAAAGATTCTCAGGAGTTGTTGTGACTTCTGTGCTTTATTCCAGTACTAGGTTCTTATGCATCTCCATTCTCTGGGCAGTGTATTGTGGGAGAGAGTGCTTCAGCATGCACTTACAAAAGCAGTAAGTGTAGGCTGTGCTAATGAGACTTGCTGAAGAATAAGCTGCCATATCCATCTAGTCTTTGGTCCATGAATGGATCAAGAGAGGTTGTTTCCTTCTACAAGCTGAAGTAGTATGTTTTATGAATTCCTCAGAAGAATTTCTGGTAGGAAATGGTAAGGATTGATTAGTGTTTGTTTCCATATTCTAGGTTATGTTGGAGTCAATGGTCTTTCTCCATTTTTGCAAGAGGTTCTGGTTTTCTCACAGCATGCTTGACATTAAAAATGGCACTTTAAAAAGCAGTGAGTGTAGGCTTTGCCGATGAGCCTTGCTGAAGAAAAAATTGCCAGAGCAATGGACATTCAGGTTAATTTATGGGGTCCTTCTGGTCCTCATTCCTGAATAATCCAACAAAAGCGGTGAACAATTTCAAAAAGACTCATCAATTTTTAATTTCTGAATGCATTGTATTGATTAACTGTTACTCTTCTGAACATCTTGTAAGTATCCAGAAGTTCTCAGTACTAATGAAGTTATGTTGGAACCATGTAGATTTTACTTCCTGAAGGAATCAGTACCTGCAGTGTAGCAAAGATACTCTCAGTCATTTGGCAGTTTGGCTAGTGTTCAAAGTCTTTATTGTTGGTTTTCTGTCAATGTCATCTACTACTTGTCTTTGCCACCTATTGCATCTTTTTCACCCATGAAGACTCATTACTCAGATAGACTTCTAGTTTATTCCTGGAATTGAAGGGCTTTGCTTGTGCCACATCTTCTGTACTGATGTGTGCTGCTGAAGAACAAACTGTCACTAGCCCTATGCAATTGAAGTTTTTAAGCTCCATGTTGTAGGAGCTTCTGAGTACTGGGCTCTACATGTTTCAAGGAAAAACAGAGTTTTTAGGTTTTTGAACTTTTACAATGCTTTCCTGAAAGTATCTCTTGCTGATTATCTTACATAGTATATTATCTTTTACTCTCACAGCATGGAGAGTCCATCACAGGCTGTTTGGTCTGATTGTTAGTACTTAATTATGGAGGTGAATCACTTTCTCTTGGTGCAGGAATGGTTGGGCTATAGGCAAGTCAGGATGTCAAATTCTGTGACCACATCTGTGCGTCACAACATGCGACGGCAGGCAGAAGGCACCACTCAAACGAAAGAAAAAGCAGATCGAGCCACAGTTGAGCAGGTATGATTTAGCTGCCCAAAAGTTGGCTGTCACCAACAACTGAATATCCAGCAAGTGAACATTGTGTCTGTTGAGTCTGGAGTACTTGAAACTAAGCATTGCCACTGGGGCTCCTTACATTTGAGGATAGTACAGCCTACTTGATGTGATTTTGGATTGGTATATTAAACTGCCATTTGTAAATTACCTGTTTATTGTACAGGCCCTTGATCCTCGTACCCGAATGGTTCTCTTTAAAATGCTGAATCGGGGAGTATTCCAAGAAATCAATGGCTGCATTTCAACTGGCAAGGAAGTAAGATTCATTGGTTTTTTCTGCTTTCTGTACCTGTGTGGAAGGGGCTGGGTGAACCTCTTCTACATATTGTCCTGAATTGTGGTTCTTACCTGGAGCTTGTCTTAGGGTTGCCTGTGCATCCATTCTCCAACCGTCTGATTATCTAAGAGTATATCTTCCTATGTCTTTCCTTGCTTGTGCTAATTGATGCACTTGTGCAGTCAGCAAACCTTATGCTTTTTGTAGGGACCTGTTTGTTTGAGCTGTTAAGCCATAGATGGAAGGTGTCATCTCAATGAAGACTTAAAATCAAAGTCTCCTTCACACTTTTCATAAAAGGAAGCCCCAAGCGTGAATTGTCTTTAAAGCATTCACAAAACCTTGCACCTTGTGAAGGTTCAACAGGATATGCTCAAGTTGGATGTTCTATATTCTTTATGAACATTGAGCATTGCTCGACAGGTGATTTAGGCTTAGCAATGACAAGGTGAGTCTGAATTTGCGAGTCTTGATGTGTGCAGGACATATACTGATAAACAGATGTGGTATTTTGCAGGCAAATGTTTACTATGCAACTACAGCTAAAGGAGATGCACTAGCAGTTAAAGTGTACAAGACTTCTATTCTTGTCTTCAAGTACATCTCTGCTACTTGTTTTCTTTTTTCCCTTTAATCTGTTATAGTGTAATATTCTTCTTATTGTGCATACTCTTTTGTCTTTTTTGATTCCCTTTGTTTTTCTCTAAGTTTTTCCCCTTCTTTTGTTGTACATGCTAGTCAGTATCATGGCTGAGTCTTCCCATTGCTTCTGGACTTGCGACAGAAACTTAGTACGCAGGCTAGTGGTTACGCTGGCTTATACACACTGTAGGGAAATGGTGGTCAGTGGGTATGTTGTGATAGATTGGTCACTATCATACATGTTACTTTTGATTGTCCCTGAACAAGTGAGAGTGTGTCATTTTTTTCACACTGGCACTGTTATTGTTATTTGTTCATGTTCTCTCCTTCTATGTTTCTTCTCCCCAGTTGTTCAGTCTATTTGGAAGTCTTTCTTTGACTTCTGAAAAGTTTTGAACCTTGTTCTGGCTCTCCTAACTGTGAGTACAGAGATTTCTTGACTCTCATGAGAGTTATGTACATCTACTTCTGATTTTCACTTCTTAGTAAGGGTCATATTCTGAGGCAATTAACTGTGGAAACCAGTTTGAGAAACCTAAGGAGTCATCACTATGGAAGAAAAGGGAAACGTGCACTTGTATTTCTTTTCTCACTCTAATGTGGTGTGTTGTGGTATTTGTAGAGATCGAGAAAGGTATGTACAAGGAGACTTTCGATTTCGACATGGGTACAGTAAGCACAATCCTCGAAAGATGGTGAAAACCTGGGCAGAAAAGGAGATGCGGAACCTCTCAAGGTTCCCTTGGTCTTTCTTCTGTGAATTGGGTCTGTGATCAAATTCTTAGTTTGATAGCTACAGGTTTCAGAACATCATGCTGTCAGCCAGATGGTTGCTCTGCCATTGGTAGCCTTCAGTTTTCCCAGGCTGTACCAATGTGGTTTAGGAATGCCATTACTTCATTTTGCATCCAGCTATACTGCATGTAAAATCTGGTAAGTCATAGCAAGTTAAACAGTGAGTTTTGGCAGTTACTTATGGATCAGATGTGTGTGTCTTGAAGAGTACCAAGGGATGGATTTCGAATTGTGAGATTTGATTTGGTGCAGGTTGAATTCTGCTGGGATTAGGAGCCCAACTCCAATTCTTCTACGGCTTCATGTGTTAGTCATGTCCTTCATTGGTGTGCCCCCATCTCTCTCTCTCTCTATCTCTCTAAGAAGTCTTTCCCAGATTAAAGTCTTTGTTATTTTGAACAAGTTGTCTTTTCTGGCTAATGCTCCAATTGTGGAGTGGTAATTCTTTGGTTGCTAGATTGATCCTTTTACAGGGATTTTGAGCAACTTAGAGCCATCATGATTTTATCAGGTCTTGGATGAACTGGATGACCTTATTGGCTGAAACTGGGATGTTAAACACTGGCAGGGAAGGATGGATGGGCTGCCCCACGTCTGAAAGATGCTTCCATCTCTCAGTCCAAGATGTGTGAATGCTATGTTGAGGTGAGGCATGTGCCTGCTGATTCATTTGAGAAACATGCTCTGAAATTGGGGGCAACATCAGTTAGTTTTCATGAAGAGTTTGGCTCTATTGGCATGATGCCTCTGTTTGTGAATCATCTAAGCAAAGGGAAGGTAACTTGGTTCTTGTGGGTTGATATGGTGCAGATGGTGCTGATAATGCGTAAGATGTACCAAAAGTGCAAGCTTGTGCATAGTGATCTGAGTGAATACAATATCCTCTATTATGAGGTCTCTCTCACCTGATAACAGTGGTGCATACACAAAGCTTTCATCTGTAATAGTACCAAAGACATTCTACTTTATGCTACATTTTGTTGTCAGATTGTCAATGTTCCTTGTCAGTCCATACTAGATGGCTTTACTTTCAATGAATCTTGGAGAGGTCTGAGACCCTCATGTTGGCCTGGTTCCCAGTACTATGGATGTCTCAATTGCAATTGCTGTACTTATAAGTTACTGCTGTCTCAGAAGATGTAGTTGTGCAACATTTCTGCCTAGTGTATCTTGATTCTGCTGATGAGGTTGTCATTACATGGATTGGAGTTGATCACAATGTGGCTCACATATCCATGCTGCTATCTCTCTCTGACCTTGTTTTGTGGGTGTTGCAAATGACAGGGTCATTTGTACATTATAGATGTGTCACAGTCAGTGGAGTTGGACCATCCACGTGCACTAGACTTTTTGAGAGAAGACTGCCTGCATGTTACAGTAAGCAGAGTCTTAACCTGCTTCCTTTTTCCCTCTTTTTTCATCTTGTGAGGTGAATTGTACTTCTAAAGGCTTCTCTTGTAACTTCTTGGCTCTAGCTGTGAATCAAAGTCCTCAAGGTATATCCTGCGATATCTTTGACAAACGTTCTCAACTGGAGTATGCAAGTATTGAAATGATTCGCATGCCTCATGTACATTCCAATATCTCAATTACTGCTAAGTTGGGAGTTATCAATAGTCAATTTTACAGGTTTTTGAGGTTTTGTAGTTGTAAAGAGTTCTTTGTCTCTCATATGGTCAGTCTCATTCAGCAGAAACTTGCTACACAGGTTATTGTTTTCACTGGCCTTTACCCACTTTAGGGAGCTGATGAAGTCAGTGGGAAAGTTGTGATAGAGAAGTCACTATCATGCATGCTACTGTTGATGGTCCCTGAACAGGGTGAGACTGGCACTGTTGTTCATACTGCTTTCATGTTGTTTTTGTTTTGTGGTCCTTTGTTCTCTGTTTTTGTCTTTCCTTCTTTGGAATTCGCTGTGGCTGGTTGAAGAAGTGTTAACCTTGCTTTGCCTTTTCTTAATTGTGAGGATGGAGATTTCTTGATTCTTATGAGGGATATCCTTTTTCCGTCTTTATCCCTATTTCAAGTGACCTACTTTGCCCCTTTGCTTAGTTCTACTATTTTGTTTCTGACATTGGGACTTTGATTGTGGTTTTTCCTGTCTACTCAGGTAAAGAGGACTACAACTGACACATGTTTCTTAACAGGACTTTTTTAGGAAAAACAATGTGGCAGCAATGAGTGTGAGGGAGCTTTTTGATTTTGTGGTGGAGCCAACACTTGCTGAGAACCAAGTTGATGAGTACCTTGAAAAGGTATGACCCCTAGATCTGGTGACAGCTTGGTATCCATTAAGAGATCAATCCCATCTCCATCTGGCGTCAGATATGGTTCCATCTTTTTGTCAGATTTTAGTCCCAAACCTACTAATGGATAGTATTTTGCATCCTTCAGCACTTGGAAAGCATTACAGCTGTGCTGGATTTGTGCTGTGGCTAATTGCTTATCAGGTACAAGAGAGGATAATGAACCGAGCAGTGGAGCCTTCTGTGGAAGAGCAGGTGGCAGAGGCTGTTTTCATTCAGGTTTGTACCATATTATTCGCCATAGGTTTCTTCATCTGCTGTTTGTGTATTTTGCATCTACAGCAGTGGTTAGGAGTTGTTTTGATAGACGGACAGGAAACCATTTGTAAGCTGTGAATTCATGCAACCATTTGACTTTGCTGTATTAGCTGTAACAAGATAGCTGTGGGGAAGCCAGGGCTAACACACCAGATCTTATCCTGAGTCTGAAGTATAATACCTTTGGGTCAGAGCATGTACTGGGATGATCAATGTCCCAGGGTCCCAGTTTTACAACCAAATGGAACCCATCTCCTAGAATCAATATCTATGGGATAGTTGTCTCTTAGTGACACTGGCTCTGCCTAGTTTGAAAGGTTCTCTGTAGAAAAGATGGTATCAGAACCAGTTATGCTGCTTGGTTTGTGTGGACAACTCCTGGATTTGTGTACCAGATGTCTTAATATTTGAATGCTGTACTTGTGCAGTCATATATCCCAAAGACATTGGATCAGGTTAAAGATTATGAAGGTGATATGACGCGCATTTCAAGTGGGAAAGATACTGAAGGCATCTATTACCAAACGATTACAGGACTGAAAGCAGATCTTTCAGGTGTGCGTAAAGGCCCCACTTTCTTGGAAGAGTCTACTGCGGCTCAAGAGCAGTCTTCTTCACATGAAACCCTCCCTTCGGTCACTGGTGGACCATCATCAGCAGATAACACACCCATGAGGACTGCAGAATTGTCTGGGGTTGCAAACTTCAAGGTTTTGGAAGATGATGATGATATTGAAGAGGATGAGGATAGCTCAGAGAGTAGTAGTGATGAAGGTACCAGTGGGGATGATGAAGATGACGAACATCAAGCTGAAGCAGATCCTGATAATGCAGTTGGTGGGTCCAAACAGGAAGCTATTCGAATGGCTCGGAAGGAAAATAAGAAGAAGGTAAAGGCAGAGCAGCGAGAAGCACGCAAGGTGAAGGTGCCCAAAGCTCTGAAGAAAAAGAAGAAGAAAATTGCAAAAGCAAAAGGCACAAAGCGGTAATCTAAAAAAAATTAGTCTTCCAGAGGTTAGTGTGATTTGACTTTGAAGTAGGAACATCTCCCGTGGTAGGACTTATGGTTGGATGGCAACCTGTATACTGAATGAATGTGATGAAACCAAAGCTATTTAGATCAAGAGAAACTGTGCAAGTACTGTGAGATGTGGTGACATGCGGCATGGAGATTCCACAAGCTCATTCCAGAATGTATCATGAGAATGTATATCTCCAGAATTTTGTTGATCAATGTCATGAAAGGACAGTCATCTCCACAATTATGATATGACTTCTTGATGCTTTAGAATGATGTCTGTTGTAAGCATTCTAAAACCAAGGGTTGTTGTCCTGACTTCATCCTTTGTCTTGTTTCCCTTAGGGTGATCTAATTCATGTGTGGTGCTCACAGAAAACATGAGTTTCAGGAGGCCAAGATGCATCCTGGTGTAATGTGTAATGTACAACAGGTCCTTAGGTTATTTTGCCTTTCTGATTTTGTTTTTGTAGTTCCCTCAGAGCAGTGCTTTGAGCAAAATTCGTCAGACTGTGTCCCTGTTCATTGTGCTTGAAAAAAAGTGATTGGATTGGTGGCCATGTAGCACCAAAATAGGATTGCATTTTTAGGCGAGGGTTAGGGTTCCAACCAATGTTGGCCAGATATCCTATATATAATTACAAACATGGTGTGTGTCTGTCCGTCTTTTACTTATCTTTTACTTATTTCCTTTTCTCTGACGTCATTTCGCTTTCATTACCTCTCTGGCGTAATCCCATTGGCTCCCGTTCCCTGTGGGGTG
>Ga0209208_10009927_pt1 | contig 12450 bp, 7 predicted proteins | sample S1TSphfallax_3_FD_187694 | JGI IMG/M metagenome (GOLD analysis project Ga0209208, IMG submission 187694) | Host-associated microbial communities from peat moss isolated from Minnesota, USA - S1T2_Fd - Sphagnum fallax MG (SPAdes) (version 2) | ecosystem: Host-associated > Plants > Peat moss >...
TTTTTGTAGCACACTAGCAGACCCAACCAACCAGCTATTAGCACCCCCAGTCAAGCTCAATGGCATAGGGACATCAAGGATTTTACCTTCTTCACACTAATTAGTGGTGTTGAATTTTAAACCAGAGTTGGGTGGTTTTTGAATCTGGCGTAGTTATTTGCAGGTTTTTAGACCAGATATATAGGCATATGTCCAAAAGTTCCCATTTTGCTAAACCCTTGCCCCTACCTCCAACCCAGCACTTTTTGGAAACCCTATACTCACCTCTTGTTCTGAATTGGCAACCTCACTTTTCTGAAATCTAACTTTGATTTCTCTCCAACACCCAAAAATGCTTAAGGTTCTTTATGAAAAACTCGATGTGCAACAAGTTTGAAAACCACCTTGACTTTTTCCAAAGAAACCCAACTTTGCAAAATATGATAACCGCTTGCATTTTTTCCAAGGTTTTTTCAAAGAAACCTGACTTTGCAAAATATGAAAACTACTTACATTTTGTCAAAGGTTTTTTCAAAGAATTTGGATTGTCGCAAAACATGAAATTCACCTAGTTTTTTCTAAGGTTCTTTCAAAAACACCCAATCTGGTTTTGTGTTTTTGTCTAAGGTTCTTGAGTTTTTGGTTTTAGGTTTCCTATTTCTTGTGATGGAGAAAGCAAGTTCATTGAACATTCAACACTTGACGTTACAATTTTTCTTTAACTCCTTGAATGCAACCTTGGAACGACAAAAGGAATTGCTTTTCCCTACATATTTATCCATTTACTCATGTTTTACTCAAGTATGGTAATGGTGGGTACATTAAAGGCATCAGATGAAAGTGAGAAAATAAAAACCCCTTCCAACATATTGTGTGTTTTTTTCTTCTAAAGTTTTGTTAACAAGCTCAAGGCGTGCTATGCAACTACAAGTGCTTTACAATTTGCTTCCATTGCCATCACCCACAAATCTGCCTTTTGTCAACCCTTTCAAATCATCATTACTCATGATTCACTCTCATTACTCTCCCCCCTCAATTTCTTTGCTATAGTTATCATGGAATCTTCAACTCCAAATATTTTCATTAATTTGGAAGCTAAACATAATGGCCTTTGCGTTGATGTTGGGTGTGTGGCAAAGTGTAGCAATAACAACATTGTGAACAAACTAAAGCAAGAAGCCCCATCTAATGTTGGCACTAATGACCTTATAGTGCAAGAGGTGTTGTTAGAAAACTTGAGGAAGCAATCAAAGGTTTTGGAAGCCTCACCATAGGACTTTTCACACAAGGGTGTTTTTCAAAGTCAACAATAACCAACCTATTGATTTGGGGCAAAATCAAGTCATGAAATGCATTGTTTGTCACAATGAAACAATTTGCATTAAGATTCTAGTCTTGCACACAAGATGCCACAATTTTGATGTGAATCATTGAGGATTCTCTTCACATTTGCTTTGTATTTTGGATTCTAGATTTTTAATGAAAGTATCTTGGTTGAATGAAAATGCATCTAACTTATTCTTGTTACTGGTGTCCATGGTTGATTGTAAAGGAATATGTAATTTTAATGCTTTATTGAAAATAAAAACTAAGAACATTGTGTTGTTTCTTTTAAGTTCAAAAAAATTAGAAACTAGGTTAATTTCAAAAGCCTCTATAATGTTAGTGCACAATAAAAAAAATCATATTAAAAGCAGTCTCACAATTCAAATAATAGGATTTGGCCTCTATGATAACTAGAACAATGCAACTAATTAGTTGTTTTACTTAAGAACATAGATTGTAATCAACCAAGTTTTTTCAAAAACTTGGATTAAAAAGTCACTCCATGAATCTAAAAATTAAATTGATGTAGCTAGGTCAAAGGTTTTGCTTGAAAACTATTTTGTTTAACCAACAAGTTTTATCTCAAAAAATCAATAAAAAGAATTGCCCTTCCAATCTTCTAAACCCCAAAAAACTAAATGCTTCTTACAAATCTTTAATTTTTAAGGAATCGAAACCAATCAATTTTTTGCAATTTTTTAAATATGGAACCATAATCAACCAATTATATAAAATTTGAAAGGTCAACTACCTTAAATTGACAATTCTTTGAAAAACCAGAAAACCACCCAACATTAGTTCAAACCCATAACCTTTTTTGAGGTCCTAGGGTACCAAACAAGGGTTGATAATGATATTGTATTGTACTATGGCTCTAGTTTTGATGTTTATGATGGTGTTTGTGGCCAAACCAAACCAACACCCACGAACACACCACCATGGATGGATGGTGCCTGGACATTTTTTTCATTGGGTTCTTGTTCTTTAACTAACCTCCGGTCATAATTAAAGGTTTCAAAAGTGTGCTAGGAATTCTAGAATTGGGGTTCACCAAATTTGATGGCCTCAAAACTAGAAAACAAGTGGTGTGTTTGTGAGGGTTAGCCTTTAGGTCGTATTAACTAGTGTTTAATTGGTTGAGATCTCCCTCTTGTGATATGCAATAGTGTTGGGTGATTACCCAATTTGATAGGTTAAAACCATCAATTCTTAGGTGTTTGCACACTATGGTGACCTTATATGGACGTCATAATGGCAATTTTTCTTGTATTCCTTAGGTACAAAAAAATAAATAAAATAAAATTCATTGAAATAATTTTAAAAAGGAACTCACTTATCTAAAGCTATCATAATCAACATTTCAAAAATGAAAAAATCAAATCAAAATCGTGGATAGCCAATAAGTAATGGACTTTTGAATTTTGCCCACATTTTTTGTCACACTTGCAAAACTTGTGGATATGGACTTTTATTTTACAATGTGTTAATTTTATATGTTTGAAACTTTGGGACATTAGATGAATTATGTTTAAGAAACTAAAGATCCATTGAATGAATGGAATGTGATTTTAATTTATTATGTTATGAGCTTTTTAAAACTCCAAAAATTGTGATTATTTAAAAAGTTTTTAAAGCATTTCTAAATAATTATTGTTAAATAATGTCTTTTGAGATTTTATTTTATATGTCTTATAACATCATGATTTGAAATTGAAAATGGAATTTTTTTTATTTTCAATATCATTTAAATATTCATACGCTAGAATAAGACTCCAAAGAGGGATTCTAATTTGTTAAAATAATGACATCCTAGTATATTTTTGCCTTCTTATTCTAATTTGCAAAAATCAAACTAAAATAAAAAAATTGAAACTTTGAAAACTAGATTTGCAATTGGGTTCTTAGTTTATTTTTGTTAAATTAAAACAAAATTTTCAAGAAAATTAAAAGACTAGATAACCAAAGGTTAATCAATAGTTCATATTTGATCCCATTCTAGGTCACTTGAAACCAAAACCAAAGTCAAATCTATTTTTTTGAACTGTAATTAAAACTAGAATTTTCTTTTGAAAAATCAAACCTTTAAGAACCAAGAATTTGAACTATTTTTAAAAAAACTAGAACTAGAGGTTCATAAAAGTTAAAAAAACTACCCAACACTAGTTTTACACTTGCTTGGGATTAGTGTTTCTTTTAAGAATATTTTTATCTAACTTAAATGCCAATCATCATAAGAAGATGTACACATAGAAATATTTAATCAAATCTAACCATAAATTAAATATGAAGTATAAATTTTTAATCAACCTTCTATATTATAATGGTTTGTTATTAGACTTGTGCAATGTTTTTTGTTTGCAAGAAGTTTTTAATGTAGCCAAAATAACAATCATCCAAAGCAAGATTTAACCAAATCTAGCTATAGAACACATATGACTTGTAAAAAAAATTAATAGTCTTTATACTCTCTTTTTTTGCTACATAATGAAAATTAAGTATGGAAATTTGGTATTATTTACAAAAAAAATTCATTTTTATTATTAAAATAGTAAAAAATGACTTCAATTTCAATTTGTTTTTCTTTTTGTTTTTTGGGCAAGATATCACTAGTGAAACAAAGGTTGTGTTGGAGTGATGAGGAATGTTATGGGGAATAGGGGATTGGTGTCAAGGTTTGCGGTTCTTTGATTTTCAAACAAACTTGTGGTGGGGATTTGATGAGGCATATAAACATGTGGAGGTGAGATATGGAAATTCTCACTTCCACCACAACCCAATAGAATAATAATAATAATAATAAATAACCTAATCATAATCAAGCATGATTACCATAAAATATAATTTTGGTTATCAACTTAAAACCTAAATTCATAACCTCCCACACAATTGTCAATGCTTGAATTACACTAAGTTTTATCTTAAGTTTTATCATATTTTTAATAACCACATGGGCCACTCTCTGAGGATTCCACTTTTATTTCCACTTAATACAACAAAGACTCATTCCCTTCACTAAATGTGACATTGGAACTAAAAAAAAAGTTGTGCCATTTTTTTGTGGCACATCATTGTGCAAGATCATCTACTCAAACCAAGTCTCTTTAGATATGATATGTATTGTGCAAGTGAAAATGAAAGGCTAAAGAAAGTGAGAATTTGCAAACTCTATTCCTCTTGTCTTTTGTAATTTGGATTTAAATTATAGTTTTTTTTCTAGGTTTCAATTGTTTCTTTTGATTTAGGTTTCAAGTGTTTTCATTGCCTAACTTCTCACCCTTTGACATAAAAGAAAGAAAGATTTTTCCATTACCTTCATACACATTCAAGCAATTTGTTGCATGGGTACTTGCTTCCACGATTCCAAATGGTTGGTTATGGTTATGATTGAAAGGAAACTAATTGAAATCACCATAAGTTTTGGAATCAAAATTGAAATTAGACCCAAGCTATAAAACCATAACTAAAATTATCCCCTTGACTCCATATATGATTTCTAACTTAAATCAAACCCAAGGTTTAGTTTTAAAGTATGCTAGAACCTAAAACCATGCCAAGTTTTTTTTTAAATTACGTTTTGGTTTCATTTTAGAGTTTAAAGGTTGATAGTAATTTCAAGTTTAGAGCTTAAATTTTCTTTTTCGTGCTTTTCCTAGAGCTCAATTGTTCTTCATGCAAAGCTTTTGGGTTTCTATTTGTGTTCTTGTGTTCATGCTTGTGGTCTTCAATTCTAGTTTTTCTTACGCAACATTTTTCTCATCTTCCTTGCATTGGTGTTTTTTGAGAAAACATCCTTGTGTCTTTCTTGCATAATGCACCTTCTTCACTATGATCCTCTTCTTCATGATGAACATCCCCTTTTTCCTATTCATGATTATGGTCATCATCATCATTTTCTTTAGTCATCTTATTCTTATTCCTAGTAATGGTCATTGTGATCCTCGCCTTATTTTGTCCATCCTTTCGTTCCTTTTTCTAACAATGGTCACCATGATCCTCTTTGTCACAATACTTCCTTTAACCCACACTTAAACCTACCTAATTCCTAGAACTTGCCAACATTAGTTGAGACCTATTTAGTGTAGCTTGTGATAGACCATGTGTGCACTAGAAATCACTTTGGTCACATGGTACTTTTCATGCCTATAAAACTTTCCATCCACCACCTTACAAACACCTATGTGGTCATTGATGATTAAACTAACAAGGATTATAAAGCAAGGGGTAAGATCAACTCTTTTCTATGGTCACACTCCTCCCAACCTCATATATCATCATTTTTTTCCTTCTCTTTTTGCACTTGTCCAAAACCCACTAGCCACAAATGTGCATACATTCACATGAACTCCTACACCTACATGTTATTTATTTTCCATGCCCACTACCAACCTCCCTATCATTTATGTAATTATAAATTGTCATAGTTGCATTAAAAAAATTAGGGGATAACTATATGTATACAAAAAGTTTAGCTATTAAATTGTGCATCATTGATTTTTTGCTTTATGTAATTTATAACAAATAGAACATTGAATGGTACTTGAAATGACTCTTTGTAGCAACATAGGGGTCTCGAGCTTTGAAATTCCGATTCCATAAAACTCATGATGTTCAATTGTATTTGCAATCAAAGATTAAGAAGGAACAAATTGAAATGCCCATGTCCTATGAATCCAACATTTTAGTTTTGACAATTTAAAAAAGAAAGTTTTGATTATTCAATAAAAGGAACATTTTGATTTCATAGAAAAACATGTTGCAACTGAAAACATAAAGTATGAGAAACATAAAAACAAAACATATACACAAGAAGAGTTGGTAATTGTCCACTACTTTTTTTCTTTTTTTCTAGCACAAATGAACAATTTGAAGAGAAAAAACAATGCCCACAAAGGGGAGTGCATGCAACCCTCAACCCAACCATCATGTAATAAAGCCTCTATGAGGTCCACCATGATACAATTAGATGTACCTACCTTTTCTAGAACAAATTACCTAGTTTTTACCCCATATCTTTTCAAAATACTCAATATGCACAACTTTTTGATTCATAGGGGAACTTATCAATCAAACTTAAACATCTATCCCAAGTGACCTTGGCATAATTTAACAAGATAATCCAAATGAAAATAACCTTGTGGGTATGCTAGATCTCTTGTTAAAAACAACATCATTTCTCTCCATCCAAATCACCCACATGGTTATGGCCCTAAGCAAAGATTGTAAGCCTGCAACCTTAATTGAAAATTTGAGGTTAATGGTATAGCATAAAAATTTTGTTGTTTATTTTTGGGGCATATAAGATGCCTAATGGGGCTTTGTTCTAAGCATGTGCCATGGAACATGTATGTATTTTACTTGTGAAAGATTTATTGAATTTGATGGTTAAAATATTTTATCGTAAGGGCAATCAATGAAAGTTATTTGCTTGATCTTTTGGGTAGTTACACATTAAATAGTCCACTTTTTGGTGTCACATGGGTAGTTTTGGGGGGGTATCTCTAAGTTTGGTATAATATGTGTTGGGATATGATTGAAAATTATGGAAGGAACTCATCTAATTAATTTGTAACATTTGTATAATTTAATTAAAAATTTTGAAAATAAAATGACTTCATTTCATTACAAGGTGGACTTTTAAACCAATGTAAAGTCTTTTGTCATAGTCCATAAAAACATTTATGGACTTTTATTACATAATAAACATGTGTGAAATGTTGATTTTTTCCCCCTAGTATGGTTGTGAAGCTATTATAATGCTAAAATAAAGGTTTACAAGCAAGTTTAATATTTTAATTTATTAGATTTTTGTAAGATTACCAATAGTTTATAAAGTCCATGATTTATTGAAATGGAAAAAATGAAAATTGATTGTTGTTTTGTAAAAAATGACATTACTACCCTACATAACATTTGCCAATTAGAAAAATTAGAAAAACTCATTTTTTGTTTCTAACTTTTCCCTTAGTTGATTAAACCGAAACATGTGTTGCAATTTATAAATTTATAAGTTTAAAGTTTAGGTATTCCACTTGCCTCATACTTTCAAATGGACAATTTCACATTCCCAAAACACCAAACATTCAAATTTTAAAAACTTAAAAAGGAAAATTATGGACTTACTCATTTGCCACTTTTGGTCCATCTTAATGTGTACTCACTCTTTTAATGAAATGGTTGGTGAAGTTGGATGAAGCACCTTGGTATTAACTAAAAGGGATGCAAAGTTTCAAAAGGTGATAGGGTTTGATATGGTCAAAAACAAATCAATAATACAAGGTTCATGTAATAGGTGTTCGTATGGAGTTTTTAATGGAGTTCATATGTGTTCAAACCATATGATTTGAAATTCAAAAGGTGTGATTTTAATTTTTTAAATTGGTTATGACTACATGAAGCAAACTTTCATAGAACAACACAAAATATTATTGAAAAGGTTCTACTGAGATGGCTAAGGTTTGATCCATGTAGTATGTCAACTAGTTTGTGCAATGGTTTTCAAGTTTCCGAAAATTGGTTAAAACACGAGTTTAATTATTGATTGATAATATAATAGGCATAATATCATATAATCGAAAAAACATTCATAACAACAAAAATATGAATGGGCATTACAAATAAATGTTGAAAAAAATGTAATGTGGTAATAGTTTGTCATCAATGTATTTTGAAATAAAAGATTAACTCAAAATATAAGGATTGACAAATTGTTGATCTTGTTCGAGAATGTTGACATGGAAACACATGTTAACATTTTGTGAAATCATTTTTAGCAAAGTTGGGCAACAATGTTAATTTGAAATTTGAATTGTTATCAACCTTTGAAAGGGAATATTCTTGATTTGTAAACAAAAGCTTGCATGTTTCAAGGAATGGGAGTGTTCTTTTATTTTTAGTACAATATTTTTGTTTCAATTTAAGATGACCTTTTTGATTGAAGTTTAATGTTTTTTCATCTCCTTAGTGAAAAAAATAAAATTATCCAATTGCCAAATTTGATTTGAAGCTCCTTCTAACCAAATACATTCTCATTGTCGCTTGGATTTTGATCGTTGCTCCAATTCTAGATATTTCTTTCACTTGTTTCTCTCTTGCAATGCGCAACGAAAGTTCAAGTCCCTAATGTGTCATAATTGAATTGCAATTGACAAGATGCTTAAAGATACATCACAAATTGAATATTTAATATTAAAAACCATTTTTTCATTCATATATCAAATAAGGTTTTAATTTAATTTCATGCACAATTTTTGTGTCCAATTGTTACTAGTTTCAAATGAATTTCCTCATGTGATCAAACTTGTAAACATGAATATGAAATTAAGTCAATATGCAAGGAAGAAAGAAACCATTACTTGTGGTCCAATTTTGTATAAAACAAGGGTTTCTAACAAATGTCGAAATGGGATTCCCTTTCCATACATATGAAAGCTATATACTTCATATTCAATCATCCTATACCTACACACCATAAAAGGACCTTTTATTTTTATTTTAACAATTTAAGTGTTATTTTCAAGCAACAAGTTATCTTCATAATTGTCTAAAAAGGTTAATGGATCAATAATGCCAACCATTTGGACATGTTTATCTAGTCTTACTTTGTCAATATGCTTGGTGCTAATGAGCCATCTACTTTCAAATATCCCCTTCATATCTAAGATAATAAGTACATTTATAATGGTCTTTTCAACATGTGAAATTTATTTCTTGTTAATCAACTTATTGATAAACTATAGAATTAACATGCATCCCAAAGCAATGAAGGCTATTTTTGTGGACATTATGACAAGGACCAAGTCTGGGTATGATGAAGAGGGTAAAGAGAAACCTTAAAATCAAGGGCATTAATTTTTTACTTTATGACATTTAACATGAAAAACCAAATATATTAGAATTGAGAATTATATTCTTACGTAGAGTGTTTATGTGTTCCAAGAATTAAAATATTGGTCCATTATCATGAACAAAATTTCCATTCCAAAATTTCATCTTGAGGTGCATTACAAATATATAAGAAGGTGGGGACATTGGAACATAATGATTTATGTTTATACTTTCTATAAAGTTTCCAAGAAATGACTAAATAGAAACAACCTAATGGGGTTAACAACATCAATGCATGTTGTTGCACTTAAGAAAAGAAGATTATGACCTAATTGTTAAAATAAATTTGTTAATTTAGCTTTTGAGTTCATGCAATCGTGTTTATATTTGTTTATGTACAATTGGTTTTTACATACTTTATGATTCAACATGAGAGTAAAGGCAAAAGTTTTTTCTAATGTCATTTGTTGTCAATTTTAAAGAGAACTATCATTTCTAGATTGTCAAGATGAAAGTAAAGATGGAAGTGATGAGGAAGACATGGAATGATGTATATATAATTTAGTCCACCTCATCCATAATGAAATGATTGGCTAATGTGACCTAGCCACAAAGAGGACATGTGAAGAGATTGAACAATCAACTTATAAAGTATATTAACAAAGGATATCATAAAAATCTCCCCAAATGATAAATATAGGAAAACCTAGATATGCATCAACATGAATTTGGAAAGGTTCAAGTTAGGACCCCAAAAAAAAAATTCAAGTTCTAAGATTCATGTTAATAAATAGTTCATAAATAACTTTTAAGAAATTTTGTTTAGATTCTTGAAAGGAAATTGAAGATGGAGACAAATTAATGATAATGAAAAACATTCATCATTTTGCACACAAATGTGCAATCTTTTGAAATTGAAGATAAAACATATGGTTTAGTTGAAGGTTGTTGAGGACTAAAATGTGAAGGTTATTTGGGAAGTTAGGGGACATGTTTGTAGGTGTAACTAGGATAGTCACCATTTATGTGTTACCTTTTACTATGACAAAAATTCTTATTCATTGATTTAGGGGTGACCATAGACCTATTGAAAGTTAGGAATACTTAACTAAGCCCATAAGCAAAGAAGGAACAAATGTGTTGGCAAGATTGGCATTCTAAACAAGAAAGGCCCATGATAATGTTTGAAAATAAATTATTACGAACACCTTTTATGCCCAGGAAATTATGGAAATTATGGGTAAGAGCAAAAGAGGGATGGAACTTATAAAGTTTTGAAGATCAAGCCTTTGAGCAATTACAATCTTGTCCCCAACTTGAAGAAACTAAAAGATGTGTACATTGTGCTTGTAGTGCATTAGTTTCCAATCATCATTGGGAGAGAAATTGATTGGTCTCTGAAGTGAAAAGATCTACCTATTTGAAAGGATTAGTTTTCTTCCCTTGGGCCTCCCTAATTTAAGTATGAAAGACTTTTAATAATGCTTTAGTTAGGGGCTTATTATTGCATGTTAACATGTCTTAAATGATTTAAAGATTTTTCATAATACTTCAATATTAAAGGTTCTTATTGCATTTAATATATCTTAAACAAGTTTTAAATTATTTAATCTCACTATTGATGGTGTGAGACAACTCAACCAGAAAATGTAGTGGTCACCTTGGGTCAAAATAAAGGTTAATTTCAACCTATTTTAGTCATTAAAAGAGTTTTAAAATAGCTTACAACAACAATACCAAATTAGACCTTAAATAATTATGCATGTAAAGTTTTTGCAAATTAGTTTTCCACTTGACTAGTTTATTATAAAGTTGATTTTTTTCATGTATATAATCGTTGTAATACCCCCAAGCATTCATGTTATTTGATTTATGTTTTCATCCTCAAAAATATTAAACAAGTCCAATAAAAAAAAATTACCATTTTTCACGATCATTATGACGATGACCTAAAGGAACCCCCAAAGCATTTATGAAACTTCGCAATTTGTGTAGTCCAATGAACCCCTTACACCTGTCGAGTCCAAAAGCAATACGCACATTCATTGTGAATATAGTCCATGGCAAATTGGCCATCAAATTGTTTTAATGTTTAGCAATGTTCAAACATTCATAATACAAATTACCCACCTTAAAAACTTTTGTTTTTAAATTAAAAAATTCACATGAAAATTTATTTGTAAACATGTAATTGAGTGATCACCACAAAATTACATTATTATTTTGATGCCCAAATCTTAATAATAAAAACCAAAGTTTGACCCAAAAAACTCATGTTTTGTGAAATGAATTTGGCAAATATAATACAAGTTTGGGGAATGTACATAATTTGCAACCATTTTTCTTGGATGATCTATTATAAAAAATGGAACATATTTCAAATCAAGAATCACATAATACATCTTTGCACACATTACATTCAACTTGTTTTTACAAAATTTGACATGTTGGGGATGGTTCCTAGTACATCTATATGAAATCTTAGAATCTACAACCATGTTACCTTGGGTCATATTCTTGTTGGGCCCATAAATTTTGGAAATGGAGCAAGTTTTTGGGTGTGACCATAGCATTTTCATTTAACAATCCAAAAGTGATTTTGTCAATGATTTGGGCGATAAAAATATTCGTAATAATGTGAGTGTTAAGGAAGATGATCACAACATAGTAAACGGTAACCGCAGTTGGATACCCACAAGTTCGATCATTTGAATTCCCTCCAAATAAAACACAAAATGGTTGCTCAAGCATCGAATCCGTCATTATAACCGACCAATTGTCGGCTGTACTAATCTACATAACATAAATGTAATGGTTATTTCATTGACATAAGATTAAACAAAAAATTCTAATTAATTGACGAGGTTGTGTTTCTTCCATTATTGTTCATATGCAAATATTTGATTTTATGTCAATCAAATATTAAGAAATCGAAATGCATTATGCAAGATTCATTGTGATTAAAAATATAGCATAATTTGCAAAATGTTAGTGTCATAAGCTGATAATTGTAATCTCCTAATAAGGAAAGTCACTTTTTTTCCCCCCCCAATTGATGTGCAAAATAATTATTGGTTGCAGCTAATTCATTAAGAGGTTAAAATAATAATTTATTTCAATATAAATCATGTGCCTTTTAAAAAATATATTTATTAATTAAATAAAAATAATTTCATTATTTCATAGCAAACTAAAACGTACTCCTTCATGTGATTTTTAAAATATATATATGCAATCCTTGAAATTATGTAAGCTCTAAACCATTCAAATTTGCAATTCAAAAAAAAAACACACACACACACACACACACAAACACAACGA
>Ga0209208_10009929_pt1 | contig 12446 bp, 14 predicted proteins | sample S1TSphfallax_3_FD_187694 | JGI IMG/M metagenome (GOLD analysis project Ga0209208, IMG submission 187694) | Host-associated microbial communities from peat moss isolated from Minnesota, USA - S1T2_Fd - Sphagnum fallax MG (SPAdes) (version 2) | ecosystem: Host-associated > Plants > Peat moss >...
TAATGCCTATTCAAATTGATTAATGACCCGAAAAATGTAGAACAACAATGTAAAACACAATATAGAATCAAAACAAAAATTTTAAACATTTTGAAATTTAAAAAAATGTAATTCAAACCCCTAATAATTTTTAAAAAATATATAATCTCAAGGTTAAAGTAAAGCACATAGGGGTGAGCCAATAAGGTGGCGCAAACATGCCCCCAAGGGATGTTTCTTATCTTTTTGAAGGGGTGAGGGGGCTTGATTTCTCATCAAGTTCCCAAACAGTTCCCATCAAATTCTTCTTGTTCTCATCAATATCTCGTCAAATGTTTTTTGTTCGCATCAATTCCCAAAAAATTCCTGTGAAATTCCTCTTGTTCCCATCAAATAACTCATCAAATTCCTTTTGTTCTCATCAAGTTCCAATCAAATTCCTTTTGTTCCCATCAAGTTCCCATCAAATTCCTCTTGTTCCCATCAAGTTCCCATCAAAATCCTTTTGTTCCCATGGCTAGGTATGGAGGGTAGGCAGGTGAGCACGAAGGTGAACGGTGAGATTCGTGAGAGACTCGGGCAGAGTGTTAAACGGAGCGCCGCAGTTCGCGGGCAGGCCGGAAGGGGAGCTACGGGGCAGGCAGACGTCTGCCGGGTGGGGCAGAGCAGAAAGTCGAGATTTTCTGCCTGCCAGGTTTAGGGTTTAGTGCGCGACCCAAGAATCAACAGGCTCCATGCCAAGCTTTCGCAATTAGGTGAGTGGCAGCACAACAACGAAGACACAGAGAGAGAGAGTGAGAGAGGAGGAGACGCAGAAGAAGATGGGGAGGAAGCTGAAATCGGATGCCACACTCACCTACGCAGCGGATGCTTTCCCTTTGCATGTGGTAGCGGCAGCGTTGGTGGGCGGCATGTCCATCTCCACTGAGCCTTCGCTCCCGCCCGCTTCCATCCCTGTTCTGTTGCTATCCTCAGGGTGAATTCCTTTTCCTGTGTGACTTCATGCCTGATCGCAATCCTCCTCCTCCTCCTCCTCCTCTCTCTCTCTCTCTCTCTTCTCTCTCTCTCTCTCTCTCTCTCTCTCTCTCTCTCTCTCTCTCTCTCTCTCTCTCTCTCTCTCTCTGTGGTTTGTCCAGCCTACTTTCGGGCTTTGGAGGGAAGTCACATTTGTTGACATTGTTGTTGTTGTCGTCCCCAGGGAGGAGCTACAAGGAGCTGGAACCCTTGTTAGATACGTAGGGCGTGTGAGCAGTCTTCCCAACTTCTATGGTGCAGATGCCCTCACTGCTTCTCAGGTTCCTCGTCTTCTTCTTTTTCCTCAAGCCATTGTTCTTGCCCTACCCATCCAAATCAACCCTGTTCTTTCCCTTTGCATCCATACCAACCTTGTTCTTCTATGCATCCAAATCAATGTCGTCTGAATGGTGGACATTGTTCTTGTTTATGCATTCGTAGATTGACGAGTGGCTGGAGTATGCACCGAAAGTCAGCATTGGAGCAGAGTTTGAGAGTGTTTGCAAATACACAGACTCTTACCTTACTTTCCGAACCTTCCTTGTTGGATATGACATTTCCATAGCAGATGTCACGCTGTGGGCTCATCTTGCTGGTACATGTCTTTCTCCTTTCTCCTATTTGCTGGAGCTTGCACTGTAATAATAATCACAGTTTTTCTTGCAACCAGTTGGCAAAACTCTCTCCTTTCTCCTGTTGCTGGAGCTTTTGTACTGTAATTGCAATCTTTCTTGCAACCAGTTCAATGAAATTCCCTTGTTTTTTTTTTTGACAGCGTCAGGTCAAAGATGGGAGAGTTTCCGGAAGTCAAGCAAGTTCATCCACTTGGTGCGCTGGTATAATTGTATTCTGGCACAGTATCCAGACCTTGGGAATCTTGTGAGCAGATACACAGGCTGGCGAAGCACAGGATTGCCTGAGGTAGCTAAATCAGCATCAAGTGCCAAAACAAATGGGTTGGCAGCTGACAAGAAGGAGAAGGTTGAAGGCTCCTTTGATGTTGATCTGCCTGGAGCGGAGATTGGCAAAGTTTGCACAAGGTTTCCACCAGAACCAAGTGGATATCTGCACATTGGTCATGCGAAAGCCGCTCTTCTAAACCAATACTTTGCTCAGAAGTACCAGGGCAGACTTATTATCCGGTTTGATGATACAAATCCCTCCAAAGAGAAGGATGAATATATTGAAAGTATACTTTTGGACCTTGAAACTCTGGGGGTCAAGGGTGATGCTATCACTTACACATCTGACTACTTTCCACAGCTCATGGAGATGGCAGAGAAGCTAATCCAAGAGGATAAGGCTTATGTAGATGACACAGACCGTGAGCAAATGCAAAAGGAAAGGGGTGATCGCATTGAATCTAAGTGCCGGAACCAAAGTGTTGCAGAGAATATGGCACTCTGGAAAGAGATGGTTGATGGCACTGAGAGAGGGAAACAATGCTGTGTACGAGGGAAGCTAGACATGTCTAATGATAATGCCACTTTGCGGGACCCTGTGTATTACCGGTGTAATCCTGCCCCTCATCATAGAGTGGGTACCAAGTATAAGGTTTACCCTACCTATGACTTTGCATGCCCATATGTTGACAGTATAGAAGGAGTGACACATGCGCTTCGGTCAAGTGAATACCATGATCGAAATGAGCAATACTATCGGGTTCTAAAAGACATGCAAGTGAGGCCTGTGCATATCTGGGACTTCAGTAGACTCAATTTTGTGTACACATTACTTAGCAAGCGTAAGCTCCAGTGGTTTGTGGACACTGGACGGGTGGAGGGATGGGATGACCCACGTTTTCCAACTGTGCAAGGCATTAAGCGACGTGGTCTCACTGTAGAGGCTCTCAAGCAATTTATCTTATCCCAGGTTTGTAGTTATGAGGCTGATGATTTTGTTTTGGCAGTAATCTTTTTTTTTTGTGGTGGAGTTGTGCTGCTGCTGCTGTATTTTGTGACATTTTGCTCCAGAATTCACCTTTCTGACCATAGGTCATGGGTTCAGGGCAACGGTTGGTTGGACCTGTCCATGGATATAAGGCATCTCAAACCCATGCTGCATCTGAAAGTTTGCAATTGGTTACAAAAATCTGTGGTGAACTTGATGGGTTGGCAGGGGGCATCCAAGAACTTGAACTTGATGGAGTGGGACAAGCTCTGGACCATCAACAAGAAACTGATTGATCCCGTCTGTCCCCGGCACACAGCTGTCTTTGCAGATGGAAAAGTTATTCTCAATTTGAGCAATGGCCCTGATGAGCCCTTTGTTCGTGTGATTGCTCGCCACAAAAAGTTTGATGGGGCAGGGAAGAAGGCAACAACCTTTACCAAAAGAGTGTGGCTAGATCAGGTTGATGGTGCTGCTGTCTCGGAAGGCGAGGAAGTGACTCTTATGGATTGGGGCAATGCTGTCATCCATAAAGTAGAGAAGGATGAGAATGGGGTTGTGGTTGGGCTGTCAGGAGCACTTCATTTGGAGGGTTCAGTGAAGAGCACTAAGTTAAAATTGACATGGCTTCCTGAGACAGACGAGCTGCTACCCTTAACTCTTGTAGATCTGGATTATCTTATTACCAAGAAAAAGGTATTTGGATGTCCATTTTTTCTGCTTTGTACTTCCTAATCCTCTCCCTTTCTCCTCTGTCTTCTTCATTTTTGGTATCTTTGACTCTACCTTCTTCTTTGGGTCCCACCATCTTTATCTCAGTTCTGTTTCACTGTCACCTTCAGTCTTCTTGTTAAAGGATGTTGCTGTTCTGAGTTACTCATTCAGTGCCATTGATTGCCTGGATTGCACTTGTTGTCCCAAGAATAAGCTTCAAGCTTCAGCACAAGTAATTCCATATGTACTTTGCTGACTCTTCTGACATATTGATGACATGCAGCTGGAGGAGGATGATGATTTTGTTTCAGTTCTCAATCCAAACACACGATCTGAAACCCTGGCACTTGGGGACTCTAATTTGCGGAATGTGAAGCGGGGTGAAATTCTGCAATTGGAGCGCAAGGGCTATTACATCTGTGAGACACCATTAATCCGGTCTACAAGGCCTATTGTGCTCATTTCTATTCCAGATGGCAGGCAGCGACCTGCTCCAGGAGAATTTTTAGTCAAGCAACACTAACACGGATTCTTTTGAGGTGCTGTCTGCAAATGCTATTGTATTTTCTTGCATTCTGCCAATGAGAGTGTTTCCTTCAACTTCAGTCAAGGAACCATGTGATTTGGTACAATATATTTGCAAAAGTTCAATATCAATGGTGAATAGACATACAATTCATGTTTATATATGTGCAATGGTGATTCATGCTTAAATTATGAGAATGGAGTTGGCTTGTATGTTTGCTACAAGTTACAGACATGTCACCTACTTACCAATGTCACTGATATGATTCGAACACAAAAAGAAGAATATATATTAACTGGTGCAGCATAAATGTCCTTCCAAGTGTCACCATATCATCTGTTTGCTGTCTTCTGGGGTCTTCTTGTTGAAGAGGTTGTTGCATCACCAAAACAGGAAGGATGTATTGGGCAATGACAATGGCAACCCCAAGGATTTTTTTTTTCCCACCAAAAGGTTGCATTTGTTGGTGTACATCTCCATGCCAGTAATCTGCCTGCAGTGGAAAGCTGAGCTCCTATTCCTTTGACATCAACTTGCAAATTGGAGATGAAAGCTCAAACTGTAGGAGAAGCTGTACCTGTACCAGCTCCAGCTCCTCGAAGCTCAGCATCAAATTCTTCAATCCTTTCTGGTGCAGGAGAAAGCTTGTTCCAGACACCCAGTGCTAAAAAATGTAGTGTTCAAACAGATGGCAAGAAGATCCTAATAGTGATAATCTGCTCCAACTTAATGGGCACCTGTCCAATGCACATAGTTGTGAATCTCATCATAGAGCACAAGAATAAGAGCAGCTCCTGTTCCTCGCACCATTTTAGTTACTGCTCCTTTTAAAATGCCATAAACCCCTCAGTGGAGTAGATCTTCTTCCAGCAATCAATTGTGCTATTATACATATTCTTCTCAAGCCATGCCTGCATCATCCACCGGCGCACTGTATCTAATGGGTAAGTAATCATAGTGAACAATTCAACCTCAGCAAGTCATGGGATCACAAAAGAAGGAAATTTCTTGTTGCCAGACCAACCTGTTAATATCTCTGATGATTGACACTGACAAAGACACAGATAGAGACATAGCTACTTCAGCTCTCCTCTCCCCTTATACTGAGAGGTGAAGGTTTTGGTTTCTTGATTCTTTGTTTTGCTCACCAGTAGGTGGTTATGTTCGTTCAGCCTTGTCAAATTCCAAACCTGCAAATCACACCCCATAACAAAAGCATGAAAACACGAAGACACAAAGAAAGACAGAAACAGAGAGATAGAGAAGACAAACATTCTTTGGATGTTTCTTTTTGTTTTCAGTGCAGGTTTTGTTCTGGTGGAATGTACATACCTACTGTTGTGGCTGTTGTCATGCTCCTCCAATAATGAAGTGCGTTCTTGGCCATTGCTGCTACTTCTAATTGAATTCTCTCAAACTCCAGCTCCTTCAGCTCTCCTCTCCCCTTATAGTGAGAGAGAGAGAAGAGAGCTTGTGTGCGACTCTGCAAAGAAGCGAATAACTTTAGTCTGCAAAACACACACAAAAATGATGAAGAGAAACATACATCAGTTTTGAGACATCATGTGAAAGAAAGAGTTTAGACTTGAAAAAGTTGAAGAGGTGGCTCTTGGAATCAATCTCATGGATATCATCCAGTGCAGGTTCCATATGGTCTAGCCATCTTGCTTCTGCTTCTGCTTCACTGCATATGGATCATGCCTTCCTATCAAGGCTGGGTGTCCTGCCAAAAAGCAAAGCAAGCATAACCTGATTCAATGGACTTCATGATATGTTTCTCATGCAATCTGCTTGTTGCAGTTAATGATCATGGCTGCAATGAGCTGCAGGACAGTAATCTTATAGATTAGCAAAATTGGCAGCGGTTGCTGGGTCGACAATGTTCTGCAGCAATATATAACTACCTCTTCTTTGCCCATAGAGTGGTGGACCACCCACTCATTGAATGCAAAACTCATATTGGTTGCAGATGGCCTCCTCCTTGGTGGAATTACTGAAGATGCTTTGAAACCAAGTCTGATCATCCTCAAACACACTGTTGATCACAAAATCACACTCTATATCAGAAACTGTTCATATTGGTCAATGTGCAAGCAGCACAGGCTGCATGCAATAGTGCTCAATCTAGAAAGAAACCAGAGCTGCTGATGTACTCATGAGATCAAGTAATTGGTTTCAAGATTTTGAGAAGTTGCACACATACATACATGCAGTAATACTGATCATCAGCCTGCTGCTGTTGCTGATCATGAGCTTTTCTCTTACTTAACTACGTATCAAGTATAAAAGTTGGTGGAGAGCTTGATGAAGGTGTCGAAGCCCAATCTCTCATACAAATTCACTTTGTCCATGGAGAATGCATCCTCCTGCTTTATTCCATTGTTCGCTGTTGCTTGTGCATGCAACCACTGTATCTTCTAATTCTAGTTTTACCAGAATCATGCCACTTAATCCTGCAGTTTCCAATATTTTCCAGCTGCTGCTACTGCTACAGGAACTAGCTAGTTATACACTTCCACTTTAACACTTGTGTTTTGCCACATGCTACGATGAGCTACAAAATTGTAATGCCTGCATGCTACAGGAACTAGCTAGTTATACACTTCCACTTTAACACTTGTGTTTTGCCACATGCTACAATGAGCTACAAAATTGTAATGCCTGCAGACATTTTGGACATACCTCGTCAGCTCAAATTTTCAAAAGCAGTACTTGACCAAGATCAGTGCTGTTGCTTAAAACATACACATCTCAGTAACCCTTCAGTAACCCTTCAGCAAGGTAGTTATGCATAAGAATTCACCTAAAACTTCAGGTCTACACACTAGAGCATTTGTGCACTTGTCCTGGATGCAAATTGAGCATGAGTTGAAAGACAGGGCCATGAAATGAGTAATGTGAGAACATTGGGTAAACATGCATGTTCTGCAAAGATGCCTGTCGCATGACCGCATCAATTAGCATTCAGATTCTCAGCTCATTTGGAGAAGGCATGGGCTTCACAAATGCTCCATAAGATGCCAAAGCATACATACCCCACATCCTAGAATTAGTTAAGAGACACACAATGCATGTAGAATTCATGCAAAGAAAATACCCCAACATCTATGTGCAAGGTTTCTATGTTGCAAGAGGGAGGGTTGAGAGAATGTTGATACAATCAAATAGTGACCCAACAACTACAGAGCTTGTACTCAAGCACAATAGAGTAATTCACCTTTGGGGTCATACTAGTGTATGTCAGGCCATTTGTGGTACTGTATGGAACTGGTGAAAGCAGGAAATTTGTGTGGATTAACACACATTGTGAAATCACACAATCAGGGAAGAACTTTAGCATGCTTGGTTGAAGTCAAAGAAGAAAAGTAGTATGGTTGTATTAAGCCAAACAATGGGCCAACACTGTCCAATGGTACCCCACCACCTACATCAGACATGGAATAATTATATGTTGTATTCATGGAAACTAATAACATTATAGGCACCAAGTCCCCCTTTCATGGCTTTGCTGTCAGCCTTGGCACAGCCCCCTAACAGACCTTTTCTGATGTTGTAGAGAGTTCAACTAAGAGGGCATTCACATCCAAGAAACCTGTTCTGGGTAGTTTTGAAATGGGGTGGCTGCCTTGGTTTCATACACCCAGCTAGGAGCAAATAGGGCACTAAATCTCTTAAGCAACATGGTAAATATATTCCAGTATCAAAATCAGCTTAGGCAACAATTGTGGTATCTCTTAAGCACAATTGATAAGAGATATCAAGAGATTCCAGTTGTATCAAAATCAGCTCACTGTCAGAGGCAGGCTTGTGGCCATTCTACCCCATGTCCCAATACTACATCACCTCTTAACCTTGCAAATTTCACATCAGAAAGACAAACAGATTCTACCCAAAGCCAACACCACCAAACTTTCTGAATGCAGCAGTAAGGACTGGAAGACAATGTATTAACCAAAAGATCAGGAGAGTTACACTGTGTTACAATGCACTTGATCAGTATTTTTCCTGATATTGTAATGTAATGTATGATCAAAGTGTTATCTTAAAAGTCATCTAGTGGTTGCAAATAGTGCAATCTGTCATCACAATGATCAAAACAAGTTTGTCTCAGGGAAAGAAATCTCTTACACAGCTTCCTGCTTGATGGCAGCTTAAGAGATCAAAGCACTCTGTTGCTCTCTACATCCATTCTGCAGATCCTCCTGCAGTCATTCACTCTTTTATCCAGTACTGAAATGCCCTAGGATCCACTGCTGACTAGTTGCAACTAGACACTAATTTTGAAAAATAAATGCCTCAAAACTGCAAAAGCTTGATCTCTTAAGCAACATGGTAAAACTATTCCAGTGCAACACACTGGAGCAGGATACCAAAATTGATTTATCCGGTTTTGCAAGTTTCAGCTCTTCCTCTCCTTTAAACCTAGCCTCTCTTCTGTATTCATGAATAACATCCAGAACAATCTATTTAGCATCAACAGAAAAATGCTGCAAAATGAGTCACTTCTACCCAGAAACATGTCAATTCACAACTAGCAATAATTGTGCAATGTGAAAATACCCATATGAGAAAAGGTAGATCCAGATTTTTGTACATTCAGATCACACCCACTGCTCACTCTTGTAAGTTGAGGCTAATTGATCTTTTTTCCTCTTTGAAAGATTTTCCTTCCTTCCTAGGTTTCTGCAATATGCTTCAGCACAAACACACATGGGCAAGTTCCATTCGAATCACTTTTAGTGAAGCCCCAACTTCTTGAAGGTTCTCTTGAAGATTGAGCAATTCATGGTAGGCATGTTTCTTTTCCTCTCCAGCAATTGAGATTTTCTTCTGAAGTTCAAATCCCTGCAAAACATTGCATGGTGAAATATTCAGTCATGGGCTTTTGCAAGTTGTAACTTCACTGGAGCTTGCCATCTTTGACAGAGCTGTCATGGCAATAATCTATGTGTAGTCAGACAGAAAGTTCATTTTGAATCTCAAGTAGGGTAAACCAAGACAAGTCTCAATTCCATTTACCACATTGAAGTGAAAAACACTACACAAATGCACAACGTTAACTAAGCAACTTATCAAATGCAAAGGAGCTCAAGAAGAGCTAGCACAAAGACCTCTTTAAGAGAACAGACATAACCCCCCAAGTAAAATCTGAGCCTCCCCAGAGTAGTCCCATGCTGCCATTGTACTGGCATTGTTTTATTCTTTTCAGCATCCAATCCCTCCTCAGCTGGTTGACACCTTCAAGGGCATGGAGAATGAGCATAAACCTACTGTATCTTGCAGGAGAGAAATGTAAACCAAGATGTGGAACTCGAATTGCAAGCTGTGTTGAAGGGCAACTGAATCTGAATTGTGTTGCACCTGAATCTGGGGCACAAGTGTCAACAAATAACCCTATTTCAATATGTAGAGGTTGTGATAATGTTGTTCCAAATGGTTTGTTCTTCTGGAAACTACTGTATTGTAAAACACAACATAGTTGCCATTTATCTCCAAGAACCATCGTTGGTCAAATACAGCAGGGATCTGGTTCCAAATATTTTTATCAGTTATCCCGCTAGGTCAACCATCAAGAGCCAGCAGTGTTTCGTGTAGTCTAGTACCACACTAAACTCTTGAATGGTTGTCAATCTGCCAATGGAGGCAATCATTTCCTTATACCACAATGCATCCTTGACAGGGACCAATATATATTTCTCTCCTAATGCATGAATTACCAGGTGAAACATTGTCCTAATTGTCCATTGGGAGGATAGCTTTTTAATACATTCGGCCATTCCTGCTCCAAGACCATCTGAGCTGGTCTCATCTACAAAAAGTACTATTATCTTCTTCATGAGATTTATGTTAGCAATCATCGTTGCAATTTCACCTGCCTCACTTTTCTTCATCAAAAGGGTCACTCTTGGCACACTGATGGCTAGACAACATTATCAGAATATGGTTACACTAACAAGGAGCCTTGCAAAAAAGTGGCCACAAGCAACCATGTACAGCAGGTGAAAGAAGGGACTCATTGACAAGCCCTTGTAGAACTGACCTGATTTGACAAGCCCTTGTAGAACTGACCTGATCAAGCACAATTGACATTCCAAAATGGTCAATAATTGGCAAAACAGTGCCTCCATGATTGGATTGCTCTGAATCAACACCCAAATCATGACCAATTGCACAACCTGGGAAGGATGGTGAGGATGAGAAGAATGGTAAATCTGACCATTGTAATTTTCCCTCCACCAAAAAGGCAGAAAACCCATCAATTTGCAGTCCTTACAGTTCCTTGCAAATATTTTTGGTGAATCAAAAGCTCAAGGTACCTAGCTGTCAATTATGATCTGTTGAAATGTTATTGTGAGTATGATATGGGCTTTCCAGATAAACCAAGAAACAGTCCATTGTCTGGATGGAGACAGCAAGAGATAGAACACCTTGCAATTCATCTAAATTCAGTCAAAGACAAAGCTATGACAGAACAAAGACACTGTAGATCAATATGCATTTTACCTCAGAATGGAATCGTGGAAATCACAATCTCAGCCAACCTCCAAAATACTGACAACTTTCTCTTGCCCATTAACTGTCTTGTTACTGTCATCATCAGCTGAAGTGGTGGATGACATTTCCTCACTTGTGATCTCTCTCTTCGACTCTAGCATGCTCACCAAGGGCCTTGATCCTGAAAGCTCCACATTGAGCTGGTTGACTATAAGAATTTTTGCAGAGAGGTTGGCAAGAGCAACTTCAAGGTATGCAGCAAGATGACATGCCTCCCTCTTCACCTCCTGGCCTGCGCAGAGAGGTTGGCAAGAGCAACTTCAAGGTATGCAGCAAGATGGCATGCCTCCCTCTTCACCTCCTGGGCCTGCATCTCACTAACCAGGCATCATCTTCCAACCTCTTGTTGGCATTTCCACCATCTAGGCCTCAGTTGCACCTAAGCTTCTTTCTAGGCCCCTCTGCATCTCAACTTGGGTCTGAAGCTGCTTTTGAGCACTGATAAGGTCTCTATTTGCTTGTTGGACCACCATGGCTTGTTCAGTAAGTTCCGATTGTGCAGATGCTAATTTTCCTTGCATCTCATCAAAGTTCTTATCCTTCTCTGAAATCACTTGCGATAAGCTTGCGCACTTCTCTTCATATGCTGCAAGGCTAACTGCTGCTTGTCCCATCTTTTTCCCAGATGTCTGTTGTCTGGATGCTGTTGACATAAGCTTGTGCTGCAGCTCATTAGAGGCAATTTCTGGCCTGATCTACAGGTAATCCTTGGAGCCCTGATCAATTTGTTGTAGGTTTCCTTAGAGGTCCTTCAGCTGTATATTGGCCAATTCAATTGCTTGCTTGGTACTTTCTAGATCACAAACAATTGATCCATCTTGCACTACTGAGCAGGATTAACAACCATTTCCTCACTCAATTGCTGCTTCAAGTCTTTGATCTCACCCCTCATCACTTGATTGCTCTTCAGATGCTTCTCTCACCTGTGCTTCTGATTCCACCAGGGAAACTGACTTTCTCTTTAGAGCAACCTTAAGCTGATGCAACTGAGTTTCTAGGTCAATCTCCCTCTTCTTCCATTCATTAGCACCTTTTTTCATGTCCTGCATTTTTAAGGTTTAACTTGTTAATTTCTGCTTGTTTTGCTTCACTTGCCTTCACCACACTGTCCAAATAAACCTCCATTCAGCCATCTCTTGTTCATTATCTTGCAAACATGTCTTTCAAGATCTGTAAACCAATCCTGCAAAAATGGTACCTCCCATTCCTTTTGAGCCAAGCTACTATTTGCCTAGGCAATTTCCCTGGCCAACTGTTGGACAGCCTATTCTAAAGCAGCCAAACTCTCTTCCTTGTCTTCCACTGCAACTCTGGATTCCTGAAGGTTCTGCTCCATTTTTTGGGCCTTTTCTTCAGCAATCTACAGCCTCAAGAGCATAGCATCTACACACCCTAATTTGCTTTGAAAGCTCTTCAGCTCTCCTCTTGTCAGAACAAGATTTTCTTCTGCCAATTCCAGATTCAAGCTGAGTATTTGAATAGCCAACCTGTTGCTCTCTAGCCCCTTGAGTAACTCAAGCTTTTCTCCTCCTGATAGAAATCTGGCAAAACTGTCAAGATTATTCTTCTCAGCGTTGAGAGTTCTGTTTTCCTTGTGGATCTCATCACTTTCTACAATTATTTTTTTTTGCAGTTAACTGTTTGATCACCAGATCTCACTCAATGGCCATGGCAGGCAATTGCTGTTTCACAAGATAGTCAGCAAGTAAATATTACATCTAAGCAGGCCTGCAGAAGACAAGTAGAAGAAGACCAGGATGATGAAAAA
>Ga0209208_10009930_pt1 | contig 12446 bp, 12 predicted proteins | sample S1TSphfallax_3_FD_187694 | JGI IMG/M metagenome (GOLD analysis project Ga0209208, IMG submission 187694) | Host-associated microbial communities from peat moss isolated from Minnesota, USA - S1T2_Fd - Sphagnum fallax MG (SPAdes) (version 2) | ecosystem: Host-associated > Plants > Peat moss >...
GAGATCGGATACCTATACGAAAATGGCGACGGCGTTGCGCAGAACAAGGCAATGGCGGTCGAATGGTTCGGCCGGTGCGCGGCCAAGAATTACCCGGCTTGCGATCAGTCCCTGGGTAACTTCTATGAACTCGGCGATGGCGGCCTCGCACAGAATTGGATTACTGCCGCAAAGTATTACTCAAAGGCTGCGGCACAGGGGTTTGGCCAGGCGGAATTTAGTCTGGCGCGATGCTACGAGTACGGGATCGGCGTGCCGTTGGATCTAAAGCAGGCGGTGGCGTGGTACCAGCGCGCTGCCCAGCATGGAGAAGGTGCTGCGCAGGCCGAGGCCAAGTATCTACGCGACAACCATCTGCAGAGCGATCTGACACTGGCCAATAACACCGAGTCGAGTCTGTTCACCAAAATAGAATTGCGACCTGTTCCTTATGGACGACTGTTTCACAATGAAGCCGAGCGTATGGACTACCTGCGCGGAGTTGAACATTACAATGCCCAAGTCGACGCACAGGAAAAGCGCAACGTGTGGAACATGAAGAACCACGATTATCAGGAATGCCGGCAACAAGGGGGCGAGAATTGCGCAGCGCCGGGGCCGGTTCTCCACTAGGCGGGACCGGGGCTATCACTGACGTGCGGCGCACCAGCTCAAGCATCGGCCACCAGCGACGTACCCATCGGTCAAAGTCTTCAAGAACGCCACGATCGCGGTGACGTCCGCCGCGGCCATCGCCGGCGGTGGAGGCGGGGAGCGGCTGTCCGCTCCCCATTCTCGTCACTGCTTACTTCGAGGAACCGCCGTGCGAGTGTTGCCCGCCCTTGCGGCCGGCCTCGCTCGCCTTTTGCGGATCATCGGCGAAGTTGCCCGATCCGCCGCGCCGCGAGCCCGTGGGCTCATCGTCGGACTCGCTCTGCGATCCACCTTGCTTGCTCGCGCCGTGCGACCCGCTTTGTTTGTCGCTATGCGAGCCACCCTGCGACTGCTGGCCACCCTTGCGGCCGGCCTCACTCGCCTTTTGCGGATCGTTGGCGAAGTTCTCCGAGCGGCCCCGGTCGGAGCCACCGGACTCTTGCTGCGAGCCACCCCGGTGCGATCCGCCGGACTCCTGTTGCGAGCCGCCGTGCGAGCTGCGTTGCGACGACTGCTGCGAGCCGCTTTCGCGCCCCGTTTGGTCATTGCTCTGATTGGACCGTTCCGAGCCACCAGAGTGGCTGGGCTCCCCGCTGTGTTTACTAGCCATGGTTCGATCTCCTGATTGATTTGGAACCTGTAATTAATCGACGTGCGCAGGATGGACCCTCGTTCTCGCCATTACCGTGAGACGGGGGTGTGACCCCCTGTAAGACCTCGCTGTCGGAGCGCTGAGCGTACCCAGGCGGCGCGCGGCGTTGTGGGTCCGGATGTCCTACCCGGGAGCGGTCCAGAATCTGCGCTAACGGGCAGCCGGAATGCGCAGCCCGCGGGGTTCAACGCCTTTTGAATCGAAAGCTGCCCTCGCTCGCAGGATCATGGGGGAACACTTCAGGTTTTCCCCCACTCAGCCGATACCTGGCGTAACAAGGAGAATTCTATGTCCATCGATCCAGGCACCATCTCAAACCAATCCGCCGGTTCAGCTGCCGGCGCCGTAGGCGTTTCGGTCCTCAAGAAGGCAGTTGATTCGCAGGCCAATGCCGTGCTCCAGTTGTTGCAAAGCACCGTGATACCTCCCTCTGTGGCAAGCAGCGGAAGCGTCGGTACGCAACTCAATCAATACGCCTGAAGGTCATCCCTCAGGCCGCGCGCTTCGGCGCCGACTGCTTCAAATACGGCTTCGCCCCCGGGGAACGGCGCACCTAGGACCAGCTGCCCCAGTTGTCCTCTGCCGGCTTCGGTCGATTTCACGAACATCTTACGTGCCGAAACCACTCCGGACCGTCCAAATCCACCACCAGGAAATACGGTTTCGCCCCCGGGCACGGGATCCGTCCGTCCGCGGTTCAAGTCAATCGCTCGCTCGTCATCGCCGTCATCGTGAGCGCCATCGGTGCGGCCTTAAGTTTCACGTCTGGCGGCCGCTATCAATCTGGATGGGTTCGGAGAAGGCAATGTTGCTCTGAGCCAAACGGTGTCCCGATGCAACCGCTATTCGAGAGAGTCTCGTATGCTTCAGTTTGAGTGCTCCCGTGCAATCGGGCGTGATCGATGAGCGGTTACACCAAGTCCGCAATCCCGTCTTACGACGCGACACCGTACACGCTCGATCGGAGTGGAGGTCAGTTCACGGACCTTATCTTGTACCGCGCGCTCGTCGAGCATGCCGAGGATGCCATCATCGCGAAGCGGCTCGATGGAACGATCGTTGCCTGGAATGCCGGTGCCGAGCGACTCTTCGGATACAAAGCCGACGAGATCATCGGCAGCTCCATCACTGAACTGGTTCCGCACGATCGCGAGCACGAAGAGGGGACGCTCGTCGCGCGTTTGATGCAGGGTCAAAGTATCGCGCATTTCGTCACGCGTCTGCTGCGGAAAGATCGTTCTGAGCTGGACGTGTCGGTCACATTCACCCCCATCAGGGATGGCGCGGGCGCCGTCGTCGGCGTTTCGACGATCGCACGTGACATTACGGCGGTGCATCAGCAGTATCTAGCGGCTGCGCTCAGCGCCGCCATCCTCGACCACAGTGAAGATGCAATCATCGCAAAGGACATTGCCGGCGAGGTGCTTCGATGGAACAGAGGCGCCGAGCGGATGTTTGGGTACGCCGCGACGGAGATGATCGGCGGCCCGATCACCCGCCTGCTTCCCCAGGATCGCTTGAACGAAGAGGACGCGTTGATCGCGCAACTCCAAAGCGGCAAGAAATTGTCGGATTTCGAAACCCGACGGGTGCGTAAAGACGGCGTCACGATCGAGGTTTCGGTGACCTTGTCGCCCGTACGTGATGAGACCGGGAAGATCGTCGCCATATCTAAAATCGCCAGAGATATCAGTGAGAGGCGCCAAACCCGGGAACTGCGCGAGAAGAATCTGCAACTCGAAAGATCGAACCGCGATTTGGAGGATTTCGCCTATATTGCCTCGCACGATTTGAAGACACCTCTGATGGGCATCAAGGCGGCCGCTGCCTGGATCGAGGAGGATTTGAAAGACAGTCTGCCGGGCGACGCACGAAAAATACTCGGACTCATGAGCAGCCGGGTTTCCCGCATGCATACGCTTCTCGATGATTTGCTCGCCTACTCCCGCGTCGGCCGAATCGATGCGGCCGTGGCGGAGACAAACGTGGCGACGATGCTCGGCAGCATTCTCGCAACCCTCATTCCCCCGCCGCACATCCGGGTCCGCATCGAAGGTGAGTTCCCGGTCATCATGACGGCGACAGCGCAATTGGAGCAGGTGCTTCGCAATCTCATGGATAACGCAATCAAGCATCACGACAAGGCGAACGGGGAAGTGGTGCTCGTATGCAAGCGAGTCGGCGATCGGATGGACTTTCTCGTGCGCGATGACGGCCCGGGAATTCCACCCAGGTTTCACGAGAAAATATTTGAATTGTTCCAGACGCTGAAGCGACGCGACGAAATCGAGGGTACAGGAATCGGACTGGCGATCGTCAAGAAATTGGTGGAGCGACAAGGGGGGCAAATCACCGTGCGTTCTCGCGGCGATGGCACCGGGACGGAGTTCCATTTTCAATGGCCGATAGTGCAACCGATCACGGACGCCACGGAGAAATGCGATGCTTGAGCCCAGGTGCGCGCACTTGCTGCATGTCGAAGACGACGAAATCTGTCTACTGTTGCTCAAGCGCGCGTTTCACAAAGCAAAAATCATCAATCCCATCAGCGTTGCCCACGACGGAATCGAGGCATTGGAGATGCTGAGGGGAACCAATGGTCGCGAGCGCCTTCCTCGTCCCTACTTGATTCTCTTGGACCTCCGCATGCCGCGGATGGGAGGGATCGAGTTCTTATCTGAAGTGCGCCAAGACCCAGATCTGAAGAAGAGCATCGTGTTCGTCATGACGACGTCGAATGCTGAGCGTGACAAGGTCGATGCGTATAACCTCGGAGTAGCCGGATATCTCTTGAAGGAGAATCCCGCCGACGCATTCCTGGAAGCCACTGCGCTGTTGGGCACTTACTGGCGCGTGGTCGAACTGCCGCCAGAATGAAGCGCCGCGTCCGAGCCCAACGAGTTCAATGAGGCCGGCCGGTACGCGCGCCCTGCATAAATGCGGCCGTCGTCAGCGGCAGGCGGTCGCGCTGGCGATCGTTGCTAAGGGCTGGTGACCACACCGACCAGAGTAAAGTAGACGGTCTCCGCCGGGTATGCGCCAGGTTCCTCCTAGCGTCGTCACCGGAACCGCGAGAAAGCACTGCAAAGTGCTGGTCGAGTTTGGAAACCGGTAGAGCGAAACCGCCTGCAGCTCAAGAATCTTCCCCGTCGTCGTCACGGGCGTCACCGTCTGTTGACCAACCGACTGAGATCCGGCGGGAAATTCGATGGAAGAGAAATACTGTACGCCATTCGCAACTTCGTTGACCGTGGTTGTGGCGGAGACCGCCGTGCGCTCCATTGCGGGAACACCTCCGGCGCATCATCATCTCCTTGATGATCATTGCCGATTCGTGCGTGGACAACGAAGGCGACGACCTATGTCAGCTTGATCGCCCAAGGCCGTCGGGTTGCAAAGCCGGGGGGCATACGCGACCATGGGTCATGCGTTATTCGTATCCGCCAAGCGGGGACCGGGTCGGCGTGTCCACGCGGGCTTTTTGGGTCGATTTGTTCGAACCGACCGCGGAGGAAGTCGCCGCCGTCGAATACGAATATGGCTTGCATTTGCCGACGCGCGCGCAACTCGACGAGATCGAGAACTCTAGCCGCTTACGGGTCGAGGGCAATACGCTCTACCTCAGCATGCCTGCGACCGCTCCGTTCACGGAGCCGGATAGCGCGCCCAGTCCGATCGGGTTCGTGCTCACACCCGAGGTGCTGGTCACGCTGCGTTATGTCGAGCTGCATTCGTTCGCACGGGTCCGCGAAGGCATCGCGGCTGATTCGCGCTGCACCGACAGTGCAGCGACGTTCACGATGCTGCTCGAAGCCCTGGTCGACACGGATGCCGATTATCTCGAGCGGATTTCGGCGCAGCTTGCGACGATTTCGCGCCAGGTGTTTCGCCCTGAGGGTGGCCACACACGGCGCGTCGCGCGCGCCAATCGGCTGCTGCGTGAGATGCTGGTGCAGGTGGGAGATGCCGGCGAGAGCCTGTCACGAATTCGCGAGAGTTTCACGGCACTGCAGAGGCTGTCTGGTTTCGCCGCCGACACCCAGGGCTCCTGGTTGCACCAAGACATCCAAACACGGTTGAAGACCGTGCGGCAGGACGTGAACTCCCTGACCGATTTCGAGTCGCACCTCTCGGGCAAGGTGCAATTTCTGCTGGATGCGGTGCTCGGATTCATCAACACGGAGCAGAACGAAATCTTCAAGGTCCTCACAATCGCTTCCGTGGTTGGCATTCCGCCGACGTTCATTGCGAGCCTCTATGGCATGAATTTTCGCAACATGCCGGAACTCAGCTGGAGTTATGGCTATGCCTACGGCTTGGGGCTGATCGCATTGAGCACGATCCTGCCGATCGTGTGGTTCAAATGGCGGGGTTGGTGGTGATCCTGCCATCGACTGCACTTGCGGGACGATGGGTCAGGGCAATGAGTATCGCAGTCGCGAAATTGACCGATTGCCTGCAGCGCGAGGGCGCGGCAACCCGGGTTCGCATCACGGAGGATGGCGAGGTATTCAGTCCGGTCTTCCGCTTTGTCGCGCGTTTCATTGTCGGCCCGGACCGCAACATCGAGAATTATCTCCACGCGCTGGCGAAGGCGACCGGCGGGAAGATCGAGATCACGGACTAGGCGATAGCTCGATCGGCCGCTATCAATCGGCGATGCCGGCGACACCACCCGGACATCTCATCCAGTTCCCGGGTCATCTTATCGCACGGTCTGTACCGCGCGTGTCGACAGCGGGAGATTGGCGTGAAGGTCCAGTGTCGTTGGCGCCAAGAACGATATCGACTCGGCATCCGCTGCCCGGTGAGGAATCCACCGTGATCCTTCCGCCGGCCATGCCGACTCTTTCGGATAGACCACTAAGGCCCAGCCGACGCCGGCCATCGTTAGGAACGGCTGCCGGATCGAACCCCTTACCAAGGTCCGAGACAGACAGCCGGAGTGCGTCGCCAGCGATTTCCAACAGGACCTTCGCCTTGGTAGCCTCGGAATGTTTGAGAGCGTTCATCAGCAATTCCTTGACGGCTCGATAGACGAGCCGATTGTGCTGCGCCGAACGCGACACGTCACCGAAGATCTGCCAGTCCACGTCGAAGCGATAGCGCCGTTGAAAAAACTCCCCGAGCGTTGCGAGAATATCCTTCAAAGAAGCCTGGTCCATCTGCGGAAGGTACAGGTCGTCGATCGTCGCGCGTACCGCGGATTGCGCCTCACGGGACGCCGCAAGTGCCTCTTCCACCAGATCCTTCAAAGCATTGCGAGGGGACATGCGGTGAATCAAAGCATCGAGAATCATGGTCTGCCCGCTGATGATCTGCGCGACGCCGTCATGCAAGTCCTGCGCTGTCGTGTGGCGCACAGCATTCTCAGTGTCGTCGAGGACCTTTCCGTAGGCCAGCAGCATCGCCTGCTTCAGCCGCGAGTCCTCCAGCAACTGCCGTTGTTTCAGCACCATGCTGTTGATGAGCATTGTTCCGCCGGAGGCAATCAAGAGAAAGACCTGACAGGACAGAATGCCGTCCTGCCATTCGCCGAGCGAGACCAAAGGCGGAAATTGCCCGAAGCCCCGAGCGCAAGCACCCGCGATCAGAATCGATACGAGCGCGCAAAACACGGTGACGACGAAGTGCGAACATCTCAATGCAAGCCAGAGCATCGGGCCGGCCAGGAGCATGAGTTCGAGAAACCGGTCCAATGGCCAGGGAGCGATGTAATAGAAGCCAAAGAGCATGGCGAAAGATGTACCTATGCCCGCAATCTCCGTCGCACGCGCGAGGGGCAGCTCCGTTCCCTCGACTCGTCGCAACACCGCCAGGAACAGAGGGCTGATCGTGACGATCGTGAGCAAAGCGGACAACATGCGAACAGAGACATCCTCCGCCTTGATCGACCCATGAGCCGCCCGCGCGTGGATCCAGGTGGCCAAGAGGTCCCCTGGGATCGACCCCACCGCCAGCGCCAGAAGCAGCAGAGGAACCGCGATTGGATCGTTGTTTCGAGCGCGCGTCTCGAGGCCTAGCATACGAACCGCCAGAGCGGTACCCATGCAGATGAGCGCGCTCGACCAGGAGACGATCAACACGTATTCAATCGTGGGTTGTGTGCCCGCGACCATGTGCGTTACACCGGAAATGATGAGCAGGTCCCAGACCGTCGTGGCGAGGAGATTGACGGCCCACAAGGGTGGGGGAAGCAGATAGTAGGCGCAGAAAGCGAGCGCATTGGGCGGAAACAGGGCGGGTGCGATGCTGACCGACGGCTTGAGCAGCACCGATCCGATCATCAGCAGAGGATAGACTGCCGCCAACCCAATCCAGGCTCGGATCGCGGTGTTGCCTCTTAGCAATGGGTAAGCCGACTTGCGGGCAGGCCAGCTCGAGTCGTAGGCAGTGCTCAAGAAAGGTGACTCCGCACTTGCATGGAGGAGCTACTCTTAATGCTGAAGCGTTCAAACGCGCAAACGTCGAGCCAGCGATACCTTCTCAGAACCCGAGCTTACCGGACCGGTCGACGCAACGCCATCGACGATTGAACGGGTACTCCGGAGGGTGAGGCTCGGGTTGCCTTGGCGTGGGCGCGATGTTCGTCTCAGAGGGAGGGGTGGTCGGCGACTCTCGCGAACGGCAACTATTGTTACTCGACGCCGGCGGTTGCCTACGGCAGGGTGTTCGTCGGCGCCTGCGACGCCGTCTATGCCGCTCAGCGAATATGGGCCTTTGGAAAAACGTGGAATGAATGCGGGGAATCAGGGGCGCCTTCGCATCTCGGCGCATCCTGACGCCACAGCGAGAACCCGGTCGGATCGACGTTGCGCGGCGAAGCTTGCTCTCGTCCCAACTTCCGGTGCATACGCCAAACGCGGCGGGTCTCCGATACGGAACTCGGTATGTAGATCGCAGTAGGCCGCTGCATCTACATCCGCACTCTCAGGGAGCGAGCAATGGCAGAAAACGCAGGATTCGCCTTCGTAGGCTGCATTTCGCAAGATCTTGCCAACTCAGGTTTACGAGCCTCGGTGGCCAGCATGGTCCCGCCCTACACGTTTACGCTTCCGAGTTCGGTATTCGTTACTCCCGCGGCGATTGGTATCTCAGGCTCCTTGGCGGTCCTTGCTCCACAAGTCCAACTCGAAACCCGCGCTGACGATCAGGTCACGGCAACTTTTTCATTCGCAGGCGCGATCACGTTCACGGAGGGGAGTGCCCAGCAACAAGAGGCGGTGGTCATTCTTGCGACGACTCTTACCCTGGGATTGTTTGCCAGCGTGGCCTTGGTAGGCACCGATCGCCAGGTTTCGGTTGGCTTGTCCCTCGCCACTGCAACCGTCGAAGCAATCGAGATCGCGGTTTTGACGGGACCATCACTCGCTCCGCGCTACAGCGACGCATTGAATTCCGCAGACGTACTGACGGCCTTGTCCGAGGGACTGCGCAAAATACCCCCGGACCTCGTCACATTCGCCCCGTCGAGTCTCACCATTCCGGCAACCGTCAACGAGACCTATCAGCCCCCTGGACGCCCGATCTTCCGGCCGGATACGCTGTTTTCATTCCAAGTCGCGATCGCCCGAGTCGTGGTTCGGCCGCTTGGCCCGGGCGGAGGGCAACCGGGTGCGTTGGTGGTTGCGGTCGATATCGCATCGCCTGTCGCAAGTTCGGGTGATCCGAGCGCGTTGATCGATCTGACGCGCGCCGGCGCCTCCCCGGGTTACGCGATTGACTACACCGGGGGCACTCCCCGATTCGGTGGAACGACGGCGGATGGGCAGAATAGCGTCATTACGCTCAACGGCGGATGGCTCATCGCGTTGGTAAACGAAGTTATTTCGCCGCAGCTCGCCGCCAAATCGCCGGCGACGCTCGCGAACAACCAGTTGGCGCTGACCGACACGCAGGATTGCGTTCAGCTCTCGATCGATACGTTCACGGCATCTCTGGACAGTGCCTACCCGATTCCCACGAGCATCGTCCTTACCGGCCTGACCTTGGTGATCAAGGCTACCCGCTTTGTTGAATCGCATCTTGATCCAAATGGATACTTTGTCGGTGACAAGGCGGTCGGCAACGTCGAAGCGACCGTCACGGCCAATATCATTCCTGCGCTTCATGCATATCCGGAGCCGGCGCGTGAGCTTCCGACCGGTGATGCCATCGCAAGCAACAGCGTTTCGTTCTGGTCGGACCCCCGGGGAGGATATCTTTTCGTCGATGATGTTCTGCTCAATGAATTCCCGGAGTCGAGGCAGCTTTCAAGTGGCACGCATACTGTGATGGCCGATGCCACGACATTTCAGAGCTGGGAGACGTTCGGGTCGGTCAGCGTCGACAGCACGAGTGCGCCCACAGCCAAGCTGACGGTTGCGGGGTCCGGCGGTCTGCTCCTTCATCTGAACGCGTATGACCCGTTCGTCACGCAGGATACGTGGAATATCGATGTCGTTGGCACGGATATCTCCCTTGCGGGGTGGGTGACGGCGCTGGCCATTATCGGCGGACCACTTTATTTCGTCGCGACGATCGTCGCCGGGCTGTTCAAGGCGAATATTTGGATCCCAGCAATCATCGAGAGCGCCAACTCGCCTCTGCCGCCGAAGCTGACGAAGGCGGCCAATGCCCTGGTTCCGGTGCCGCTTTATTTCCAGCGTGTCGTGCAGCTGCCGAACATTCTTCTGCCATGGATGCTCGAGATTCAGGATCTCGTGGTCACGCCTTCGGGAATCGACGCCTACGGCGTCGTCTCTCCGTACGGTTCCTACACACCCTACCTGCAGATCGTGGCCGCCAATGAAACCGCCGCCTTCGGCAATCGCGTCTTCATTTACACGCCGAGTGTTACCACGATCGGGTCGGACGGAGGTCAGGTGACTTGGGACGTCCACAGCGTCAGCCCGATTCTGGTTTTGCTGACCGTTCCAACGGGTCTTTACAACGTCAATGACCCGTCCCTTTTTGTAACCTGGACGGTCACTCGCAACGATACCGACGTCGCGCTCATATCAAGGCAATTGGGCGCACAGGCAGAAGATTCCTTTGGCGGTGCGGTCTACGTCATCCTCGACCACGCATCCGCCGCATTGCAGGCATGTGAGGCGTTCACAGTGTCCTGTCAATTGGCATCTCGCCAGGCAGATGGGTCCGCTTCCTCCATTTTCGACAGCACGTTCACCATCAATATTGCCGATCATTTCGACCGACATCATCCTTTTGTACAGTGGGGTCCGACGGTCAAATACATCTATCCGGGAGAGCCCTACTGGAGCGCCATTCCGAACAGGAGTCATGTCCCCGGCAAGCGCTGGGTCAAACAGGTGCCGATGTCACGCATTCATCGGACCGACGTCTGGAGCGGCGGCAAGCGCTGTCTGGTTGCGGATACTCCTGGCCTCATGGGAAACCCGCCTAGAGCGCGCGGGGGCAAAGTGGCCTTACCCGACAAGGTCCAGGCGCCGCGAACGCTCTCGTACCCGTGGACGTATCTCGATACGCTGCCGCTATCCCTCGACGACGTGCGCCAAGACCGGGAACGCGCGCGCGGAATCCTCTGCGACTATTGCTTCTTCGGTGGACCTACACGCACGTCTTTGCGGGGGGATTTTCCTGTCTAGCCAATCAGATCGATCAGACGCGTTGCGTTCATGCGTCCGAGTAGCGATATCGTCCCAGGAACAACAGAGAGGCGCCGTTCCACAGCGACAACGCAATGAGGCATAAGACCGCGCCCCGATAACCCAGGCCCGCGTCGTAAGCTGCGTTCAGCAAGACCATCGTGAGCGCGCCTGCGCCGAGCAGCACGCCCGCAGCGCCGCCCGTGTCTCGCTACCCATCGGCCTTTGAGCTACTTCAAGAAAAGTGATAAGCGGAGACGGCTTTGCCCCAGATGTGACCACCGAAGACATGCTTGCCACCATCCGCACCCGCCGCACCCGCAGCAACCATCAGCGGCATCAGATGCTCTTCGCGCGGGTGACAGGCGCGCGCGTGCGGGGCCGTCAACCAACGAGTCAGGAGTTCCGTTCTATCGCGCGGTGGTGACTCACAGAGCGTGTGCGTCAACCAGTGATCGAATTCGGCGGCTGGTCGGTTGAACCGCGGATCCGTCAGTGCGCCGAGATTATGAAAACTCAAGCCGCTGCCGATGATCGCGACGTTCTCCTCCCGCAGGGGACTCAGGGCACGACCGATGGCCAAGTGTCGGGCGGGGTCCAGTCCGCTTTGCAAGGAAAGTTGCAAAATGGGAATGTCGGCGTGTGGAAAGCTCACTTTGAGCGGAATGAATATCCCGTGATCGAAGTCTCGGTGCTTGTCCTCGTCGCTTTCGATGCCTGCGCCGGCCAGCAGCTCGCGCACCTTGGCGCCCAGCGCCGGTGCACCCGGTGCGGGATAGGTCAACTGATAAGTATGCGGCGGAAAATTCGAATAATCGAACAAGAGCCCCGGCGCGGCGGCACTGAGCACGGTGGGCCGTGGGCGCTCCCAATGCGCCGAAATCACCAGCAGTGCGGCCGGACGCTGTGGCAAAAGCGTGGGTAAGGCCGCCAGATATTCGCGCATTGCTACCCAGCGCAAGGGATCGTCCGGCGGGGGCTCCATGAAGAAGCAGGGACCGCCGCCGTGCGGCAGGTAGATCGCGGCTTGTCTCACGGCGCAGCCTCCTGCGTGAAATCCGTGGGTATCACGAACGTGGATCGTGGCGCCAACCGAACACCTTCGAGTAGAACTCTGCAGGGGTCCGCGGGATCGCCCGAGGCTAGATCAACGAAAATCAATGAATTGGGTCGGCTCATGAGTGCTCCGGATCGTTCGAGCAAATAGTGTACGACATGAGGAACTTTCCCAATCGCATCGGCGTCACCGGACATACTCATGGGGTGCGCGTCGCGGCGATTCTCTCGGCGGCTCGATATCCCCAATGGGCCGCTTCCCGACTCCGCCGCGCTGGAATCTCTGCTGCGCGCCGCCGCGCGTGCAGCCGGCGCGACGGTACTTGGCAGTCACTTCCACCATTTTGGCGCGGGCGGCGGCGTGACTGGAGTCGTGCTGCTCGCCGAATCGCATATGTCCCTGATACCTGGCCCGAGAGCGGCTTCGTTGCCGCGGATATTTTCATGTGCGGTCACGCCGATCCGATGATCGCGATCGAACTCCTGCTGGTCGCACT
>Ga0209208_10009931_pt1 | contig 12446 bp, 11 predicted proteins | sample S1TSphfallax_3_FD_187694 | JGI IMG/M metagenome (GOLD analysis project Ga0209208, IMG submission 187694) | Host-associated microbial communities from peat moss isolated from Minnesota, USA - S1T2_Fd - Sphagnum fallax MG (SPAdes) (version 2) | ecosystem: Host-associated > Plants > Peat moss >...
CAAGCAAAATGGCAATCCAGGATTTGGTTGAATCCATGAAGATGACTCAGACCAGTGTTGAGTAGTGCCGCTTCAGAGTGATGTCAAGCCCTGCTCCTCTCCTCTCACAAAATCCAGAAATTGGCTTTCTGCTGCAATGTCTGACCCTATTTCAAAGGACTATTTCCCATGTAAAAGAGCAATCTATTATTTTGATAGAGAGAGTTTCACTATGTGTCTACAGAACAAGGATGTTTGTCAATCTTCACCCTATAGACTTGTTTCGTGCGGGAGCTATTTCTGCATTAATTGACAATTTTCATGATATTTTCAGGAGAGCAGTTCAAGATTACTTACTTCCTGGTCTGAATGTGCATTCATCTCCATGTATCCAACTGGAGAACTGCACAGCTTCAGGGAAAGAACTAGTGGATGCAGCATTAGCTAAAAAAGGTGCACGCCTGGGTTTAGGTCCTTACAAATTCAATTGCCATGATGCAAATCTAAAATTCTTGGATTTCTGGGAGAAAAAGCATTGCTTACTTCCTCTTCTCAGTCACATCCCATCAGCCCTTTGTAACACTTTTGACACACAGGCTGTCTTGACATGTCACTCAGTGATCTCTGCAGTAATCAGATGAAACTTTTGCAATCTCCCACATAACATTGACTGAAGATGAGTTTTATATTAGCATACATGGAGATTGGATATGCCTCAGCTTGAACGAACTGTGTTTTGTTCAAAAAACTGACTTGCTTAACTGCATGTGCAAAAACATTTTGCTGCTGTTATGAGATGGATTTGAGTATTGTTATGGACCTTCAACTTCGAACCTTTTTTTCTCTATCAAGGTCAGATGGCATGACTCAATGACTTTTGCTGAAAGAAAGAAAATTGACCTCTTGCCTGAGCACCATTTCTTCTACAACTTTGCCCTTCTCATGATTTCCTCTTGACATTTCTCAATTTCGCATCGTATCTCAGCATCCCCATTTTCATTCAATATTTTTCTATCCTTCAATCAGGGATTAGTTTTGAGATAGATGCAAAAAGAAGAGTTATTTTAATCTAATATTGATCAACCAGCCATTTCAATGTTCTGATGGAGGGCAATTGTAATAGAAGAACAGACAATTGCCTCCTGAGGCATTCCAGACTGACTTGGTTTTGGGATGTTATCAATTGATGTGACAACCCAGTCAAAACAAAGAGAAAGGGATGAAGCAGTGGGTAATTGTTGGCAGGACACCCATCACTGGTATTTGGTTTATGTCCTTAGCCTTCCTCCTCATGAAGCTTGACTATTTATTCCTTACAATGAGTCCACTAAAGGGTTTATCTTAAGTAGTAAGATTTGACTCCCAAACATGGTCTATGAAATATTGGTTAACACATCTGGGGATCTAATTTGATGCCCCTAGAATCATATCTAGTCAGGATTAGGGAGTTCAAGTTTTTTCCTTTTACATACTGGAGAGACTGAATCCAAAATGCAGTTGGCATAGGTCAGGGTTGCAAGGGAGTGTGCTGTTCTTCTATTTTACTGGATCTCCTACAATTGTGCCTCTGTTGAAGATTGTTGATTTTAGTGTTGAGGACACTTCTCTCAACTCAAACTGGGGTTGGACTCTGTACCTACATGTTGTCTTTCGACATTTTTTCACATATCTCGCAAGTTGATGAGCCATGGTTCACTGACTCCCATGATTGTTTTAAGGGAACTGATGATACATGTTTATTTTCCTTGAATGCTCATGTTTAAGCTTTAAACCTGAATGAACATGGGTTGATTAGAAGTAGCATTTCAGTCAATGGAACCTTGACACTAAACAAACTTGACAATTTGAAATAGTCAAGAAGAAGCAGCATGAAGGCAGCTATTTGACACTCTTGTAATTTAAGCAACCCTTTTTTTTTCACTTTCTCATCAAACCGTATAAACCATATGGTTTGGGAATCTGGATGGGTTAAGGATAGAAATTGTTTTCCATTGCATGATTCTCTATTCTGGCATGAACAATTTAATTTTTGCTATCAGGGAAGGGAAATCCTCACAAGCACTCTGCAGACGGAGTTCTCAGGAAATTAACTTTATCGTACAGAGGGACATTGGGTTTTGATAGAAAAGAATTCTTCAAGTCCCTACACCAAAAAAATTTGGTCTGGGTGGTAGCTTCAAATAGAGAGCTGGTTTGGTTGTGCTGAGTATGAGAGTGTTGTGGTCCACCATACAGTCCAGGCCCTTTAGTTAAGCTTGTTCTGGCTAAAATCTACCTCTCTTACATTCTGCTGAGCTTCAGGGTGCTGTGGTCCACCATACAAAAGAGGCTCTTTTAGTTAAGCTTGTTCGGGCCAAAATCTACAACTCTGTCTGACATAAAATGCCTTATTTTGCACATTTGTTGATTATCCCAAAGCCTGCTGGGACCAGTTAGAATCCTAAATGGGGAACATTGAACATTCTTCAGAGTTTCAGACAAACCATGCAATTCTCCAGTTTACCTTGTAACAGAGAGGGAGCTTTTAGACAAGCAATTGGTAGATGATAATACTCTGATTGTAGTTGGAAGAAATTTGTCAGTCATTGCTAGGAACAAAACCAAGTCAATGTTGAAGTACCTTTCTTCCTCCTTCCTCAGGCTGACCTCTTCTCCCTATACTGAAGTCTGGAGTGATGTCCTGGCCACATACAAAATAAGTCTCTAACTAATAGAAGTTTGGATTATCACAGACCCACAACTGGTTGAGAAATTATGTACAATATTGCTATGAATTTCTCTAGAATCAAAGCTTAAAGTGAAATTTTAACATGCTCTTGACCCAACAGACACATTTTTGTAACCATTGAAGTTACAAATACACACACACAAAATGCCCATTTTATGGAATACCGTTTTGCCCAGGTATTTTGGAAGTTCAGTTTGCCTGCTTCACAAATTTCACATTGCGATTTGGCTATTTTGCCAAGTTCACTTTACCAGTTTGCCAAGTCCAGTTTGCCAAATTGCAAAGTCCATATGCCCAATTGTCAAGTCCACATTCCAAAGCCTGCATTCCCAAGTTGGCAACTGCACATCAGCAAGGCCAGTTGCCAGGTCCACTTCACCCTGTGGACTGCCTAAATGAGGTTCAACCTGCCCATAAATTTAAAAAATTCTGGGCTGTCCAATGCCAAAATTCTTCTGGTTTGCCCAAAACTCAGACTGCCCCTCATTTTTTCTTTTTTCACAGGCTGCCTAGGCTGACCCCCTCTCACCCCTCTTTTCCTTCTCTCTCTCCTCCTTTCTCTCTCTCTCCTTTCCTGACTGGATGGCTCTTTCAAACTTAAGACTAGGCTCCTTGCAGACTTGGCAATGTGGACTTGACAATTGGGCAATGTGGAGACTTCACAATTGGGCAAAGTCCACTTCACAAACTGGTAATGTCAACATGGCAAAATAGCAATGCAGACTTTGCAATTTGGCAAAATATCCAAGCAACCAGGATTCCATACCACTTTTTGTTTTGCATTTGCAAGTTGGAATTTGCAGCTGTCTGTCATGTTACAGTGTTATTGAATTGAGAAAATATAAAAATTGTTAGAAATACAACACGAGAGTCAAGAGTTTTGGCAAACGTGCCTTCGTCAGAAAGCAGTCACCGACTCAACCTCAGCATCGTGTACCTGTGAGCTCGTTGCTAGTCTGCAGTGATGGTAATCAACTTCCATTTTAACCTTAGCCCTTATTGATCTCAATTAAGATCCTAAAAAGAGCAATACGAGTAAGCAAGTTGCATGTGATGTTATATAATTCGTTCATATTGCAAGATCTTGCCAGGATCAGTGACAAAGGGTGCAATCAAGTGTGATGGGAGCATGTGGCTATTTTGTACTGTTGCACCCCAATGCACAAATTGCTTGCTCCACAATTTCCAAGTGGACAATATACTCAGAAATCTAATCTTTGTTGGGATTTTCAAAATATGAAGGTACTGGAGGAGTTGAGCCCATATCTTGGCTACAATTCACTTCATAGTCTCTCTGTTTGATGTGTGCACTGTGACTATATAGGGTGAAAATATTGGGGTATCCAAAAAAACATTCAATCATCAAATTAGGTATTTGATTAAAGGTTTAGGTCTTCTATTTACTTGATCACCTGGCTAATCTGACTTAGGAAGGCAGTCTGATCCCATTGCTAATCAGGCATTTTCACTTGGCAACCTCAACTCTGTACTCTTGACTTATAACATTAACATAATTTTAACATTAAAACATGAAAAGTTAAACATTGATTATAATTGCTTTGGTTCTTATTAATGTGATTGCACTCTAAAACTTCATATAAGATATTTGAACTTTGAAGTTTCTTAATTCAAACTCATGATGATCGTTTGTTGTTTTGTTAATCCTTTTGATTCATGAATTGTCGATGGTAAAACAATGAATTGCATGTAGTTAGTAGTGAGTGATGAGGACCTCAACTTTCTACCCCCTAATTTCTATTTTGTTGCAATGTACAAGTCTACAACTACAATGGCCCCTACAAATCCCAAAGAACCTTAAGTTCAAACCTATCTTTCTTGTCTTTTTGCCACCTCAAGATGAGGTTAGTTCAGCATCTTCCTCACCACATGCTCCTATTTCATGTGATGAATTATCACCCTTTGTCTTGTGTAATGCAACATGCCATGAAGATCAATCCAAGAATGCTTTTGAAAAATGAAAAATAAAATTGTGAGGAACTTGAAATTTTCAAACTTCTTGAACCACTCACTTGCCATGGGTGGAATTTGTGGTGGATGACAAGGGTGTAAACACCAAGTGAAATGTCAAGTTTGCACCAACATTGTTAGGTTATAGATATTTGGCAAGTTCATATCCATATTTTAGGTCAAGTTCTAGGGTACACATATTATAGGTCCATAATTTTTTTAGGACCAAATTTGGAACTAAACCTTGAAACTACCCTTCTTTTCAAATTGGAACCCAAACCTAAACTAAATTGTTGAGCCTTTTTAAATAAGTCCAAGTTTTCTAGGTGACAAATATAATTTTTAAATTGATAATGAATGTTAGGCCTTACATTTAAAGCAAATTGTTACATTAAATTCATTGTACATAGTCAATATTATATAATCTTTTATTCTGGACATTATGTATGTAAATAAACTAATATTACACAAAAAGAATTGTCTTAAGTTGTGTATAATGTACATGGAACTAGACCTTATCTTTCACCAAATCAATTTCCATATTTTATGTGAAAATGTCAAAACTAAAGGTTTTATAGATCTTCTCAATTGTTCTCATAATCATATCAAAGGTTCTTTCAAAAAAATCAAAAAGGAAATAACCAATTTACATATTTGTGCAAGGGAAGATAATCTTCTAGCTCCAAAGTTAGATAGCTTCTTAAATCATGTTGGCCACCATAAATGCAAGATTTCAATACCAAGTGTAAATGTTAATAACAAGTCTATATCAATAAGGACTCAATGCATGTGAAGAATAAGCATGTGCATATTGCAAATGTCTACACCTTTGCCATGGACATATTCCAAGTTGATGTCCCTATTAAACAAAATTCAAGTTATATGTAGTTGGATTCTATATTTCATTTACTTGCCCATGGACATCCCATGATCAATGATAAAAGCTTAAGACTTTTGTTTCAACTACTAAAGGTCAAAATTCATGTTCATACAAATGTGTCCTTGTTAGTTGTCGGGGCTATGTTGTCTCAAAACATAACATGGACGAGTGATCAACCAATAGTGTATGATTATAGGCTTTTGAATAGAGCAAAACAAAATTTATAGCACAATAGATAAAAAGGCTTTAACATTGGTTTTTTTCTTTGCACACGTTCAGACATTTTTTTGCTACGCAATAAGTTTTTATTTTATGTACATCATATGGCATTGGTCTATTTGGTCAACAAACCACAAGTTTCAAGGAAAATAACTAGATGGTTATTATTGTTTTTCAAATATGATTTCACAGTAGTGTATAAACTAAGTAGAAGTCACGTAATTGCAAATGCATTGTCAACACTATTAGATATTATAAAACCCACATATGTGCATGATTAAACCATAGATGAAAGTTTGTCTTATACATGGCTTGAATGGTTGAATGATCTAAAATAATTATAAAAATAGGACAACTTGAGGGCATGTTATTAGTGTAGCAAAAATAGAGATTGGTCAAGAAAGTAGAGCCTTTTTACACTGAAGAATCATGAATTGTACAGAATGGGCTAAAACAATAGATTGCGATGATGTTTAATAGCAACAGAAACACAAATGGTGATGAAAGAATTGCATGAAGGACCTTTAGGAGGGCATTTTACAACTAAAATAATGCAAAGGAAAATATTGGATGCTGGATATTGGTGGCCAACCAGTATAGGGATGTGCATGATTACTATAAATCTTGTAATGCATGTCCAAAAATAGGAGGATTGGCAACTCAAAGTCTTGCAAAATTGGTCACAAGTATTTTAGAATAACCATTTATGAAATGGGGACTTTATTCTATGGGGCCAATTAAGCTAGCATGAAAACATACACATAATAAATATATTCTTGTTGCCACAAATTATGCTATTAAGTGGGTGGAAGCAAGAGCATTGAGAACTAATACAACAATAATCACAACAAAATTTCTGTATAAGTGCATATTAACTAGGTTTGGATGTCCTTTGACTATAGTCATAGATCAAGGAGTTCATTTCATTAATGATGCCATCAAATATTTGATAGATCATTTTTTGATGAAACATGTGAGTTCTACAACTTATTATCCTTAGGGGAATGGGCAAGTTGACTTTACCAAAAAGGTATTTGAAACACTATTGACCAAGTTAGTTAATGAAAATAAAAAAATTGGGATGAACATCTATCTACGATGTTATTTTCATACAGAACTGCATACAAAATAGCAATAGGGTATACACCATATCAATTATACGGATTACATCCATTAATGCCCACAAAGTACATTGTTCAAATTGCTGGTGGAAATGAGAAAGACAATACTCTAGTGAAAGTTTTAACTAACAAAATTATAAAGTTCAAGAAGTTACAGGAAGTTAGAATGCAAGCTATAGAAACTACATGAATTCGGTAGTGGAATAGAACATTATAGAGTCAACAAAAGAATCCAAAAATAATAATTTAGTTTTAGTGATTATGTTCTATGGTTTCCAAAGAGCCATAAGTCACACCTAGGGAAGTTTATTTTTAAATGATTTGGATTATACAAAGTATAATATGTGTTGCCAAATAACACTGTGTTGTTGATGACCATTGAGAAGTTTGAAACTAACCCTGTATTGGTCAATGTGAATAAGCTCAAACCTTATAAATACATGAAATCAAAAGTTTAGAAAAAAGAAAAATAGATGCCAATATATTGGGAACAAAGTGCAAGTGGCGTTCAAAAGGTGAATTTAGACACAAAGGAGGATGATGAAGGATGTGAAATATGAAAACCACAAATGAAGAATGTTAAATATAAAAAACATATCATAAATCCAGTGGTGAACATAGTTTTTATTTTTTATCCGGAGATGAACAATAATTGCAAAAGTGTGAGATTTGGGATGCAGAGATTTAAAGATGATATGTCAAGCATATCGGTTGAAACAACAGTAATATTTGTTCAGTCATTAGTTGTCACAACCCTAGCCTTGGGCTTACAACCAAGGCAAGGGCTTGTAAAGGTGCGAGCCAAGAGGGAAGCCCAAGAGTCACATCTCATGCTCCTGGGAATGTAGGAGCGTGTGAGGGAATGAACCTCCACACTCCCAAGTGAGCTCTCACTTTGGGAATTGGAGTCCCGATGGACTCTTGAATCTTCAAAGAACAATTGTAGGGGTCAAAAACTATTAGATTGAAGAGTTCCTTATATCATTGGAAATCTCTTGAAACTTAAATTTCTAAAATGGGCTCACATGACCCATTTGGGTAATTAAAACACAAGTTATGGCCAAAAGAAAGGCTAGGAGTCAAATTGGCAATTTGACTCTCGACCACTAAAAGTCAAGAATCTCCTTAACTTCCTTGCGTGCAGGTGGCGTGCCATATACCGTTGGAAAGTTCTCGATTATGGTTACAACTTTGCTTAGACCTCACCTCAATCAGAGGTCTACACAAAATGTTATGGGCCCCCAAAGTCAGGGGAGTTCAAATTTTGGGAATCTTGGGACAAAATGACATTTAGGTGTTAGTCTTGTGACCAGGCACAAAGTATATTATAAAGGGGAAGTTGGTGGCTTCCCCCAAGTTTGGGCCGTGGTGAATCTTGTGAGTCCATGTTTACCCGTGGCTTGTCCGTGCACCAAAAGTGTTCCAACTCTGCACTAACCAACTTGTGGTTTGGTTTGTGCAGGTCCATGTGAATAATTGACCCGCTTGTCGCTTTTCCTAATCCCATCCCGAAGTTCCAACATGCTCCTTTACCCCCGAAGTGCTACAAGTTGGGGAGTGTGCCCCAACTCCTCCTTTTGTTGTCTTCAGCTTTGGACTTGTAATTGAGTCCATCAAGGATCTTGGGGATGCATCACAAATCTAGTGGTGAACACAAACTTTATTTTTGATCTAAAAATGAACAATAATTACAAAGTGCAAAATTTGGGATGCAAAGATCCAAAGATGATATGTCAAACATATCGGTTGAATCAACAATAATATTCATTGAGTCATCAAGAGTATTAGCACAATCATCATAATTGTGGGCATAGTTAGCAGATAAAGTAGTATAATTAAATAAATGGGCATAGTCAACAAAAGGTGTACATGGAAAATGAAGTGGAATTAATACAAATAATGTAGGGAAATTATGGATGTCGAGTATTCAAAAGATGAAATCTACGACATTCATTCATAATGATGATGTTAAGTGCTTCCACATGGCCATACAAAGGACACATAAACTTGTAATGATGGGTTGTATTAGTTTCGAGGATCATGCATTAATTAAAAGACAATGGGCAAATGAAAAAATGAATGTGATAGGCAAGATGTTCAAGGACAAGACAAAATGGGGTAATTGTCAAAAGCAATTTGTGTTTGTTGCTGGAAGTTGTGCACATGTTCAAAGTTTTGGAATTCACAATAGTATAAGTGTAAAGAGTGTAATTGAAAAACTATCGAAAATAGTAAAGGAAAAGGAAGCGCAGAGGAGCGAGCACATATGAAGGCAAGAGGAGGAAGTAGAATTATTGAGAAGAACATAAGTATAAAAGGAGTTGAGAAGAATAAAAAAAGAAGGAGTGTTGAATATTTAGTTGTTGGTTGTAAGGTCGTCGTTGTATTCATCATCATCTTTGAAATGTGCAAAAAGGGAGTCGTATAATGAAAAAATATAGTTTGCATAAATGATAATTCAAGAAATAGATACAATTGGAACACCTGCAATTGAGTTTTTGCATAAAAGCAAATGACATTGGCAGAGTCGAAAAGACCAAGAATTACATCAATAAATCCAGTTTGCATTGAAGGATCAGAGGAATATGAAGTTAAGGAGTAACATTTTTTGGAAGCATAGAAATGTAAAAGGATGCAAAGGAAAAGAATGTTGTTGCAAAGGAAGAACAATTATCCACAAAAGTGCAATTGAAAGTACAGCAAGCCATAGAGGTGCAAACAATGGTAGAAGCACAATGAAGGGCAATAGAGATGGAGTAACGTGAAGCAAAAGCAATAGCGAAGAGAAGATGTGCAATCATGGACAAAGCTACACTTTTTGGAGAAAGGTATTAAAATTCCAAACCATGAGCGATTCATGTGGACACAGATGAAACAAAATTATGACAAACATGTATAACGGATGGAACATTAGAAGGATATTGCTAAGGAAAAAAACTAGGTTTCGAAAGCAAGGCTTGTTCTTTTGTTTCTAATGGGGTGGGAAGCACTGATGCCCAATGTAATGTTGGAATTTATGAACACATTCTTAATCAAGGGTGTAGATATCTACTTTGGGCATAAGGATAAGGTGTATGTAATCAACAAAAGAACTAATTGTAAATTTTTTTGGAGTGTGTGCGGAAGGGTATGTAGAAGAACTGAAAGGACATGTTAATAAGTCACTAATAGTTCAGGCATTATAAAGTTGTAGATTTGCACCTGCAAATTTTTATCAATGGAATGCAAAGAGTCTGGGTCTACCATACTCTGTTAGATATCTTGCCATTATACCTATCATTTATTAGAGGGAAAAGGTATAATATTTTAGTTACAAGAATGATGTTACATTAATGAAAGTACAGAAGGGGCAACATGTAAATTGAGCACATATTATATTCAACAATTTGTTTAGTGAGTTGGATAGGTGGTATAAGTATGTTAAGGATAATAAGGGGGATAAGAAATATACCTATCAATCTGCCTTAGTATTAGCAAAACTCTTTTAGTATATGTTTGTGCATCAAAAGGACAATCCATAGAAACCACCAAGCCAAGGTTAAAAGAACTAGGGAAAAGATGTAGACAACATTGGAAAATAGAAAAAAAGTTGCAACAAACTCTCCAAGAAGTGCTCTCAAGAAACAAAACAAAGTTGAGGAAGGAAGAGCTTTAGGCTCAAAAGTGAAGAAGGAATAGGAAAGCACAAATTTTAGGGCACAAAAAATGATGAAGGGTAGAATGGAACCATCGACAGTGCCAACAATGGTAAGAGCAATGTTAATAATGGTACATGTAGTTAAACAAACTACAATAGTACCACATATGACATCTCCACAAAAGAGACAACTAAGGGAGCAAAGGCATGAAATACCACAAATGACATCACCACATGAAGGACATCTTAGGGAAAAGAGCTAGGGAGTTAAGAGGGAACATGACATAAGGTTTCCAAAGGGTGAGGAACATCTACACTTTGAAGAGGACGTATGTGAATATTAGATGGAGACCACTACAAGTCCAAAACATTTTCAACATTTACAATAGCATTTGCAACAACAACAATAGACACATGAAGGTCTACATGCTACTGAACTACAAATAGAAAGAGTGGCAACACAATTTACTTTTGAAAAGTTCAGACCAACAGAACTACATGTACCACCTAGTAGGCTAGATCGATAAAAGGATTCCCATTTGAATTTGAATTGGGGAAAAGAATGGTATAAGAGCTAGGATCATCTACAGAAGGATGTGGAGATCCTATGACATAGACAAATACACCAAAGTTTGTGGAGGAGGTAGATACAAAAGTAATGAAAACAGATAAAACAATTGAATTATTTCAAACCATGGCAATTATGAGTCTGAATATGGGGAATTTGACTTGGATGTAAACATTCTAAATAATAAATTAACCACGGGGGTGAAGGAGAAGGTAATGTTACAGGAGGAATTGGATAAGGATAGAGATTTCCAACATGGGTATAAAGATAATGTGGAAATTTGAAGGAAGAACAAGGTTGAGGTTGAACAAAAAAAAAAAAAAAATCACTAAGAAACTACAAGATGAGAATGAGGAGCTCAAAGGTAGCTATAAGGCATAAGGCTGACATCTAGGAAACCATAAAGAGAATGTGGACAAAGGCACTATTTCTTCATAAGAAACAACATGACGCTTTGAATAGTCAGGTGAAAGCACTAACTAAAAAGAAAAAGGAGAAGGAGAACGTTTTAACATATTTGGAATTGATAAATCCAAAGAATGTATCTTTGTTGCAATATGAGGAATTTAAAAGAAAGACAACAAAGGTAAAAAAAATAAAAATTAATGGAGGACGAAAAGGAATATCAGAGAACTTTCCAACACTTACAAGCACAATTAGAGAGGGCACATGAACAGAGGAAGTGTTTATATTTAGATGGTACCAAGAAAAGACTACATGATTATGAACATATGTTGCAAAACTATACCTTGATGAGGAAAAAGAATAAGATTAAGGACTTTGAAGTAAAATTTGAGGAATGGTGGGAGGTTGTAGAAGAATATTTTACAAAGGAGTTGGAGAAGAATTTGGCTCAACATAAAGTTAATGAAAGAATTATGAGGTACAAGTTGGAAACTTATCAAAAGAATTTTCTAGATTTCATTTGTGGTAGTCCAACAAGTATAAAGGTATTGAATTAGTGTCGCAACCTTAACTTTGGGCTCGCGACCAAGGCAAAGGAATTACAAACGTGCGGGCCAAGAGGAAGCCCGGGAGTCACATCACATACTCCCGGGAGTGTAGGAAAGTGTGAGGGAGTGAACCCTCACACTCCCAATGCGACTCCCACTTTGGGAAATGGACTCCCGATGGACTTCTGAAATTTCAAAGAGCGATTTGAGGGGTCAAAACTCAATTTCTTGTGGCGTTCTTTATATTATTGGAAAGCTCTTAGAACGTAGATGTCTAAAATGGGCTCGAATTGCTCATTTGGACATCTAAAACACAAGTTATGGCCAAAAGAAGGGTCGAGAGTCAAACTGCCAAACTGCCAGTTTGACTCCCGACCAGAAAAGGTCGGGAAT
>Ga0209208_10009932_pt1 | contig 12445 bp, 3 predicted proteins | sample S1TSphfallax_3_FD_187694 | JGI IMG/M metagenome (GOLD analysis project Ga0209208, IMG submission 187694) | Host-associated microbial communities from peat moss isolated from Minnesota, USA - S1T2_Fd - Sphagnum fallax MG (SPAdes) (version 2) | ecosystem: Host-associated > Plants > Peat moss >...
TATGAGATGATTGTGATAGCAAATTTATGATGTGATTATGATAGTATGGTAATTAAGTCACTCTCCTGCCTAATCAGCAAAGGGTAATTTATACCCTATTTGGTGATAAATAAATATTTTGGTTATCCTTTAAATTGTCGTACTGAACTTGGTAAATATTTTAGACTTACCCTGTGTTACTCGAGTAGGGTAGTGTATATTTGAGATTTACACTTGGCCGAGCACGGGTAATTTTTTTGAATATGATAAAAATGGGTATACATCAGATTGTTAAATAGCATATATGCACTTCCATATTTTGTTCCATAACTATGAAATATATTTGCTTGGGCAATTTATATTTTTCATTACACTAATTACTTTGAAAAAAATTCTTACCATATTCTTGTGGAACCCATTCACATTGTATTACATATGTCATTATAAGAATTATGCTCCAAATGTACTTTGAAGGCTATTGATTGGTTTAATCTATTTTTTCCATTTTTTAAATAGGTTGCTAGGTCTGTGAAGAGTTTCCTTTTTCTATGGCCCTCCTTTAGTTAGTGTGTAGATTTGTCTGGTGCTAACCAAACTACAGTTTGTTTTCCATATCTAGCAACTCATTTCACCCTTCTTGATTTACCATAATATTTTGGTAGGTTAAATATTAATTATATTATTCACAGGAATCTTTTTTTTTAAATACCTATTTTGTTTCAAAGATTTACATTTTGTGAAGGAAAATGAAAAAACTTTTCGAATATTCTTTTTGACATGTAATTGGCAAGATTGATTAATTATTGAGAGACATGTGTTGAAGTTGCCCTTGGTACAATTGTTTTGGTAATACTTGTTAACGCCCAACTCTTTTCAAAAGTGAAAGCTCGGATCAAGGGTGGGATTTAGGCCCGCTTTAAACCAGGAGTCAGGCCAAAAACTTTTGAGGCTAGTGATGGAAAATTTGAGCACTTCTTGATTGGTCGTTTGGACCCAAGTTATTCATAACATATTCTTTGTTTGCAGTTAATGAGTTTACATGTGAAGTCATTAAGTAGGAACCGAGGCTTCTACCTTTCACAATGTGCTTTCATTCATTTTTCTTGGGATCATTTATTTTGTCATCTTTGCTCCTCTTCAAGCCCAAAAGTCAAACCACCATGGATGGGCAGACACAAGATACACAAGATGCTTGTAACTCTTGTGTTTTTCTTGCCCATATTTCAAGTAGAAAAAACGAAAACTCTCTTAATCGATCACAAACTCAACAAGAGAAAAGGAAAATGAAGAGAAATGCTATGAAGAAAGACAAGATATAAGCTTTGGTTTAGGTTTACTTTGATCCTACAATGTGAATTTCATAAAATAAAAAAATTATTTTATTGCAACAACATTGACCCCAAGGGTTACGAATTGGCCTCCCAAGTTGATAGGTATTTATTTTTTGCCTGGGGGCAAGTCAAGACCACAATGTGGTAGATTAAAAGAAATGTGTTTTTTAGCTGTTGACTGCTGTGTAATTATTAGGCTTTAATTATATGACATATATTTGAACACTTTCAAAGGCAACTTCGAAAGCCACAGTTTTCAAACACACACACTTTCCTTTTTGTTTCTTGTGGGGGAAGACTAACATATAAAATATTGGATAGGAAAGAATAAAGGTCTGTATCACAACTTGCAAATGGAGGAAAAGATATGTTATCTCATATTTCCATGGCTTAAAGCATGGGGTGTAAAATAATCTTATTTTCTTGGCTTGAAATGCAACTTCCCCATTCAATTTTCTTTCAGATTTAAGAGCCTCCCTCTCTAGGCAAAAATGACTAGATCGATATTTTATCCCATTTGTTATCTATCTATGAAGGAAGATAATTTGTTTGTTTTGTTTGTCTGCTACATCAAGATTTTTCAAATCACATTTATTATCACCCTTTTGATATCTTTGGAATGCTCTAAATGAGTAAGGATGCATTGAGTTGATTTCATAATGTTTTGATGTACAATGCCGAAGTTATTGAATTTTAAATAAATTTTTTGTTCAAAATTCATTTGAATCAAAACTAAAAATTATAGGAAAATTTGGGTGCACTTTTGGTACTCTTGGAAAGCCCTTAGTGAGTAGGATTGAGTGAAGGTGATTCTTTAAAGACCTTAGGTGTTTAAGTATATTTTACCATTGAAGGTTTTATCAACTAACAAAACTTGTTTTTGAAGAAAAATTAGATGAGTAACAAGTTCACTCTTGGGTCAACTATATATCTACACTAGTATTCACTAATCAATGGTCCCTCTTGAGGGATTTCATGAAAAAATTAGTTAAAGTTTATATCTAATGCAATAAATTTGGTTGGCATAACCTTCTTTAGGGCCAAGTGAACCAACACCCATTACTGCACCAATTATTGTTATGTACATAGGATGATGGTTGTGTTTATTCATGTAGCTCTTGACCTTGAATTGATACACATTGTATCACAAAAAAAAAAATTTGGGTTGTTGAAGTTTGACCTTTATTTTTTTGGATCATTTTTTTCTCAACCATGACCTTCATACTACCCTCCCATCTAGCTACCTTACTCACTTACATCTTGGCTTTACTTGGCTAAAGTTTTTTTTATGAAGTAAACATTTTTTTTTCTTGGTTAAATTTATATCTTTCAACAAAAACTCTATTTTCTCTTAGCTAACCTTTATTTTGTGAAAAAAAAAAAAAACAGTTCTCACAAAGTTTTTTTTATCTTGGGGGAAAACCTTTGTTTCTCAACAAAACTTCTATCTTTTCGTAGCTAACCCTTTACTTTCAAGAATTTAAAAAAAAAAAATTGTTTGAACCTTTATTTCTCGACAAAAGTTTTGTATTTCTTAACAAAGCTTCCTTATTTCCTGATTAAACTTATTTATTTCCTAGTTGAATTTACACCTTTTTGCAAACCTTTTAAATAACATGAAATGGTTATTGCCAATGGGTCAAATTTGTAATTAGATGGCAATTTTCTTTATGCAAGTATTACATTGACTTAGAATCTTTGGCATTGCTAATAAAATTTTGTAATTCAAATGGGGATATTATCATTTATTTTCATACTAATTTGTTGCAATTCAGTTTACATCCAAATCAAGGTGTTATTGCATTTTGTTAAGTAGCCTCAACTGAAGCCTACCTACCAATATAATAGCAATTAATTTTGGGATGTAGCCCAAATGTAGGTATCAAATTTGTGGGTTTGAATGCCTTATGTAATAGTTTTTTTTTTGGCGAGTTTATATTATCATTTGAGACCTAAAGATAGTCAATGCTAATGGGACAACATTTTTACATACATGTTTATTATATTGGAAAAAATTGAATATTTTGTCACTTTATCATAGTTATGGAGGTAATGTTAGAATAATGTTTAAAAAAAGTTATATGAGTGTTCTTTTTTTTGCAAATTTTCGCATTATGGTGACAAAGAAAACCCAATGTGAATTGGATGTAGGTTTTTTTTAGAAAAACAAGATGCAAAAGTTGCCATATTGAGACAACGAATTCATATTGGTTTTAAAAAATAAGGAGGATTTGTAAAACTTTTACTTTATTATCTGACCTTAAGCTAAATTTGGCTTCTTCTTCTAGATGATTGCAAATGTACTTATTTGAAAAAATGGGAAATAAAAGTTCCCTTGTAATAATTAACAATTTTAGTAATCATTAATTAACTATTTTACTTAATAAACATTTTTTTACAATTTATTTATAAATTGAATATTTTAAAAAGTAACTATTAGGGATTTTGTTTCTCATGTATTGTTATAACACAAATTTCTATTAGGATCGTCAATTGTAGTACCTTGGTAGTTTTAACACCAATTATATTAATTTAAGATATGTTGTAAATTTCAAAAGCAATTTCAAAAAACATTCTTTGTAGGAAATTAATGAATCTTTGAATATATTTTGAGAATATATTTTTTTGACCAAACTTAACCAATTATTCGACAAATGCATATTCAAGCTACCCTTGTACAACAATATATGAAACTTCAGAAAGAAAGGAAACATAGCCATGCATATGTAATAAACCAGAAGCACTTTATTCTGCTCCACATAATGTGAATATAAAAATTATATTAATTAGTAGGTAATTAGTTAATTTTGAGCTAAATTTCTAATTTGAGATTTTTTTAACTCGGTGATCAACATTAAATTTTCTATTGAATTTGAGCAAAACATTGTTAACATCCATTTTTTAGATCATCTAGTGAGACAAAACATTATTAGTATTATTGGTTAAGCATCTAGTGATTTTCAGACTAAAGTTTCTTTTCAAGTTTCCAAGTTCTCAAATGGTCAATTGTTAAATTTGGACTTTTGAAAGTTTGGAATTATCTCAATACATTATTTATGTAGATAAGAAAATTTCAATACTATTTCAATATTCAGTTAACTATTCTTTAATTAAATGATATTAATTATTGAGTAGATTTTCAGTTTTTAATTGTTGAATTTTCAATATATCCAATTATGAAACCTGAATCATATTATTAAATATTTATTTGTTCAATAATTGATCAATATTCACATGAATCATTGAATTATCAAAATACCAAATAATGGGATTTTTGAAAGAATTATTCAATACTTGATATGCTAAATATTGGAATAATTCAAATTGTTATTCAATAATTAATGATAGTAGGTCAAAACATTTTAAACCTTGGTGCACTAGTCATCTACATATTCATCATTCCATCTAAGCTTATAGTCTTTGAAAAGGATGCAAAAAAGCCAAATGTAAGTATTCCAAGGAACTATTTTAACAATATTCAGGGTCTTTATGAAAATATATGCTAACCCTTCGATGTGGGTATTGCACTTCATATTAATATTTCAGATAGTTCGATTTTGATTTTGGTCCATTTAATGCATAATGTACAACTAGAGATATTTAACCTTCTTGGCTAAAATGAAGTCTAGCCTTCTACATTGTGAAAGATATGTATTGCACAAAACATTTACATTTGTGAATGTAATACCTACATTTAGGGTACATCTCAAAATTAATAGCCATTGTATTGGTAGGTTTAAACTGAGGATACCTAACAAAATGTAATACTTTAATTTAGATGTATTCTTAATTTCAACAAATGAGTATTGAAAGCAAATTTTGATACCCCCATTTGAATAACAATTTTTTATTGGTAATGCCACAAACTCTATAATAATGCAATATCTACATAAAAATAATTGTTAACTCAATACAAATTTCACCCAAGGAGAATAATCATTTAAAATTAGTATAGAGGTTTTGTCAAAACATAGAGGTTTAGTTAAGTAGAAAAGTTTTGCTAAGAAATAAAGGTTTAACTAGGTGGTAGAAAGGTTTTGTCGAGAGATAACACTTTAGGCAAGATGTAGAATTTTTTTGTCAAGAGGAACTAGTTTAGCTAGGAAATACATAAGTTTAGTCAAAAGATAAAGAGAGATTTTGTTGAGAAGTAAAGATTTATTCAAGAAATAAAAAGGATTTTTTTAAATAGAGGAGGGTTTAGCTAGGAAAAAATAAAGATTGTGTTGATAGGTAGAGGTTTAACCAAAAAAAGATTTTTTTTTTTTTTCAGGAGTTAAAAGTTTAACCAAGTAAAGATAGAGATGTTACCGAGAGATAAAAGTTTTAAAATTAAAAAACGTTTTGTTGGGAGAAATAAATTTATCTAACAAAAAATATTTTTCTTGACAAGAGATATAGATTTAGCCAGAAAAATATAAAGTTTTTACCACGCCTTAGAGGTTTAGCAAAGTAGAGAGGTTTTGTTGGCCTTGCCTACCAAGGCAAGGATATTGTGTATAGATTCATTATAGAGTATAGTAGATTAAGGGATTTTGGCCCCTAGGTAATAGGTGTATTTTTATCTGCTGGTTTTTGAAAGATGATATCTTGTCTTGTGTTGAAACTTGAGATTAGTTAGAGATATAATATCTTGAAGGATTTTGGTTTCTTTCAGAGGATTTTTTCAAGATTGTATTTTTGCATGGTGAAATATTTGAGTTTCCATAGTTCTTCTTTTGCACTAAGTTACTTTTCAATGTAAATTACAAGGCCACACTGTGACTCACCCCTTGTTTAGATAGTTAGATATAGATAGGTCACAAGTGATGAGTGAAAGAAATGGGAAAAAACAAACCCGGACGCTAGGGCAGCAAAAGAAAGGGGAATTAAAATGGCAAGGGACCAGCGAAGGGAAGCAAAAAGAAAAAAAAAAACAAAACAAAAGCCCACCCAGCTGGGTCACTGACTGCAATTAGGGTTCATATAAATGGATGACCTCCAAACAGGGAAACTGGGGGGGGGAGCTGGATCACTCCTGCCCTTCTTCAGGCTTTATTTACCTTCTTGCACTCAGAAGCGACACTTTATTTATTTATTTATTTCTTTCTTTCTTGCTTTCTACAAAAAGTGGTGGCTGCACTTCAAGAAGCTCTTGTTTAAGATGGAAAAAATACCCAATTAGGTACTATTGATCTTGGATGCTGAAATGGAGAAATCCAAAACAATCGACTAGTGGGCCCCTAATGGGAGATCAGCAATCAAACAATCCAACTTCGTGTACAATATTTTTGTTTTTAAAAAGTAATTCAAACATGCAAAGTGTATTGCAAGAGAACCCAAAAAGAAGAAGTCAATGGAAAAGAAAAAAAGAAGTGGATTTGCAAGGACTAGAAGGTTGGGTGTTAAGTATTAATGAATTCACCTGTTGAGCTTACCATGACACACATTCAATTCAAAATGGCTGAGGTTTAGATCATTTTGGAGGCCAATCACCACATGTAGCCAGAAAGGACCTATGATAATTGAGAAGGAAGACCCATTAGACTTTGCATGTGCCAAAGTTATTTTAGTACAAGTATGAAATGAACTCAACTAATTTTATATATAAATTCACTACGTCTATAACGGAGCTTGGCGTTCAGGCCGACCGGGCCTGGCATGGGGGGTGGGCACAGGAGAGGGACTGACTGGCTGGTTTACTGGTTTATAGTAGAGTCTTTTTCTCTTTTTTTGCTCGGGTGGGCCGGCACAGGCGGGCTGGGCACGGGAGAGGGGCTGTCTGTGCGTCCGTTCGTCCATCGAGGCCTTGAAACCCAGATCACTTTTAAAACTATCCCCCCGAATTCAAAGGCCCAAAAACTATTCAAGACCTCAATCACACACTTTTACTTCTTTACTTACTGAGTCTCGAGTCCTAAGTCCCGACCAATCCAGGTCCCAAGTCCCAACGCCCAGGCTTCAAATTACTTACTGGGGTGCTTATGGTCAAAGAGCCGAACGGTAAAAAAAAACCTAGCGTGGGCCGGGCGGCGCCCAGGTGTGTGGAACCACGGGAGTAAGTATTAAACCGGGGCGATGACGAAGCCCGGTTTCGCCACGAAAACCCGGGTCCCGGGCCATAAACCAAGCTCTTTGCCACGGGTGGACCGGAAAAGGGCCCGTGTGTTTCTAGGGGCTGTTGCCGACACCAGCCCGGGTATCGGAGCTCGGTCATTTCTCTCCTTTCTCTCTGTAGCTCGAGAAGGGAAGGGGCGATCGGAAGCGACGCTTTGCGATGTCGTGGCTTCCGTTTACACATTGCAAATGTGGTGTCTTTCTGTCTGCGTGTTCCTCACAAACATTCACGGATTGTAGCCAGGGCAGCTACTGCGAGGGGCCGGGCGAGGTGCCACGGCCTTTTATACATCCAGTGTGGATGCGTGATGCAGTTTGGGGCCAAACGGTGCACTTAGCTGGCCAGACGGGGGTGCACAGGGCACGATGGGCGCGCCAAACCAGTCTGGGCAGAGCGCACAAGACGTGCAGGGGCACCTCATAGTGTCCGAAGGTCATGGGTACCCACTGGTATATAAATTCAATATGTCTGTCAAATTCAATATGTCTGTCTGTGACGGAGCTCGGTGTTCAAGTCGACCGGGCCCGGCATGGGCGGGGGGCGAAGGAGAGGTCTGTTACAGACAGACCCGGCCTAGCACTCCCGGATTTCGACCTCGGCGTGGGGGGTGAGGGAGGGAGAGGTTTGTTACAAACAAACCCAGCCCAACACTCTTGGATTTTGATCGACCGGGCTCGACGTGGGGGGGATCGACAAGGTGCATTATGCACCGGGTTCACATTAGTTCGATTAAATGTTCTTGCGGATGATCACCACTTCAGCTACATCCCCCCCCCCCTTGAAAAAACCCAAAAAATGAAGGACAAGACAAATTGGTAGGTATAATAAGGTGAGAGACTATTTAAATCCTATCATCTGGCCACTCAGAAATAGTCATTTAAAAAAAATTGGGCCTTGTAGACATCATTACGTAATGTACAAATTCTACAGGACTACAATACCTATTTGCACTCTATTGATTCGAAGGTTTGATTTGGAGTTTTGAATTTATCCAACAAAACACAAGACAAATCCAAGGCAAGGGCTTGCAAAGGTCTGGACCAAAATTATTCAGTATACAATCCATATTAGAGTTGACCTCTTTGAATGAGTAACTAGTTAACAATATGTCAAGTGGAACAAATCAAAACCCATTAATAAACGACTCTCCGAACTTTTTAAAATCCCCGGTGTCACTGATGTTCACTGTGCGACAGAAGAATATCGCCTGGTTTTGGCGCACTAATGCAGCGAGTACTGACAAGGTGAAAGAGAGAAAACAAAAAACAAGTCTAATTGTATAAATGTATGAGACATAATAAATCTTCCTTAAGAGGCCAAGGATTTCAGCTTCAGAACAAACAAGCGAACGAACAGCCCATGTTATTATATAACTCTTATTGAAACCGGATATTTTGATGCTTTTGCAGCAGCAGCTGCAACACTACTGACAAAATAATGAGTGCGGGTGCGGAAAGGACTCTTATATTTTATTCTAGATACCAATTTCTGCAGACGCTCGCAATTGTACACTAAGTTATGCTTCACACTGCGCGCCGAGCTCATGCTTCGGTTCTTCCACAGGTCCTAGCCCATCCCTCGATTCCATTAAAAAAAGGGGGGGTTTTTGTTTTGGTTTTTGTTTCTGTTTTCGGTTTTTTTTTTACCTTCTTTTTATTCTTCTAAAGTCTTGTTGGTCAGGGGCATAGACACTACTTATTTATTATACACAGTCCGGGGGCATAAAATTAAGCCCGAAGCTTAAGTTCAATTATATACTGAAAGTACAATTGCAAGTTCAACATTAATTATATTAATTTCAGAAATGTTGAAATTCTCTCTCTCTCTCCCCCCGCCCCCTACCCAGCCCAAAGCTCCAAAAAAGGTCTTCTCGAAGAACAGCATTTTGTGAAGGGAAATAGAGAATATTTTAGAATATTGTTAAAAATTTTAAACTTTAAAATACTATAAAATATTTTCATTTTTCATTTCAAGATTAAAATATTCTAAAATTTATGGGATGTGGAAAATAAAATTATTATTGTACGCTGAAACATTAGAACTTGCCTTGGAATTATGGATTCCGACAAATGGATGTGCAGCTTGTTGACCCCCCCCCTTGCCACAAAGCCCCCAATAATTGTTAAGTTAAAAGGGTCTCCCGGAGTCATCAGTTGAGATTTGGATACTGTACTAGTTAATATGAATCACACTATGGGGAAGACCAACATATAAAATATGGGACATCGATTGAGCCGGCAGAGCCATTAAACTTTTCACAGGCCAAGTTGTTTTAGGAAGAGTAGAAAATAAAGCCATCAACTAACCATTTCAACTTCTTCCCAACCTCTAATGAACAATTCCATCCCCTATCTCCAATATTTTACAAATAACTTTAATGAAAACTTAAGTGTAGAGTTCTCGTCTTGACTGCAGGAAGAAGAAAACCCCACATTAATGATGATGATAACATACTGCGACTTCTATTAGGTAATTGTGAGGATCCCAAAAGTTTTTTTTTTTCCCCATTTGATGTGCATCTTCATTGGAAAAATTTAATCAAGCTTCTGGCATTCCCAAAGTAGTTTCCCCACTACCCAGTGAACTAATCAATGAAAGAAATGAGGTTTATCAGCCCCCATTTTAATGTTTCAAAATCATAACAAATAAAAAAAGGGCTCTCCCTGTTTATTGACAACTAAATATGTTCACCACCTAGTTTCACCAAACCCAATATCCCCTTCCAGGAGTTGGGATACCTCTTAACACTTCTTCCGGGACTTGGGATAGCTATTAACAACTACGTTGTCGGTATACTTTTCAGCAACTACCTCATTCTAGGGTTGTAGCTTCTTGGCCTTGAGGCTTAACGTGTGAAGTGAATAGGTCAAATGAACTGAAAAAAACATATAAAATGTCAGCCCCTCGGGGCAGAGACGTTTCCTTCGTCCACATCGCCCAGAAATCGAAGACTTAAATGAGACGTTGAGGAAGTTTCGTGTCTTGAGAAGAGTTGCACAGAACTTCAAAGCTTATACTTGAAGAGTCACGCGTACAAGATCATTTATTTCTCTGTCCGTGGTCTTCTTTTTCTCCCTATATAGCCTTCTCTTTGCTAGCCAGTAATCAGCAGAGAAGAAGCTGAATCTTTTAGATGTTAGGAAAGACTAGTCATCGTGCTTGGGAAAATTTGGAGAAATTATTACTGTTTTCTTTAAAGATAGTCTTTGTTTGAAGTTTTCATCTAAATTATGTTGTTGTGAAATGTCGTCACCGAGTTTTCATGTCAACTTTGTCTTGTGAATTCCTGCATCTTTTCAACAGGGTTTATCATGAGCGGTTGTTTACGAAGAAGAAGATTGGTGAATAGGGACCTTGTAAACAAAGTGAATGGAGTCTAAGAGAGACAGAGAGTTAGGCGCACTTGAAAAAATGTTCACGAATCTGTTGCGAGGAATGTGGAGCATCCCGTCGTCAGTACCCCAATCAGCACCCCTTCAGCAACTACCTAGAGGTGCCGCGGGAAGAAAGCCAGAAGTGATTGAGCCTAGAGTTATTGTGGGATTGCATTTGGGTACCACTGACTCCTCCTTTGCCTACGCGCACAAATTCAAGCCCTCCCCCATCTTCACATGCGATGACTGGCCGGGAGTACGGTCGAAGCGTGACGCAACCCCCACGGCAATCTACTACAAACCAGAGGTTGGCAAAGGGAATGGTGATCTTTGCTTCAATAGTTGGGGATACATGGCCGGGACGGAATTTCAGAAGGAATTCGCAGAAATGCGGATCCTGCGGGAACAAGCTGCAACTAATGTGCATCTGTCCTCACTCCACATGCCTGTAGGGGGATTCTATGCTACGCCGTCGAGGTACCATCTTTCGAGCAGCGATGCGGGGCCTTCATCTGCATCAGATCTTCCCCCGGGCCTGACTCTGAACCGGGTCATCTCCGACTACTTGCGAGCGATGGGGAACTTCATCCTGCGACATCTCCAGGAGGTCCATTTCGGGTCGGACTTGTCGATGCAGGATGTGCAGTGGTGTGTGACGGTTCCTTCGATCTGGAGTCACAATCCACGGCAGCACATGAAATCATGCATGGTAGATGCGGGACTGGTGGTGGGTGGTTCAAATGGAATCAATGCGAGCACGCATCCTGTGATCATGGTTCTTCAAACTGATGCGGCCTCCTACCGGTCTTGTGAGAAGTTATCCCTCCAGCGGGGGGATAAGGTTTTGCTCGCTAACATCGGATTTGACACCACCGACGTCGTCCTCCAAGAATGGGTCGGGTGTGAGCGCGCATATAACTTCAAAGTTTTCAAAGACTTGATGCATAGCTCTAGTGGCCTGTGTCGGAGGATCGAGGTGCAGAACCAATTCCTTGAGTTTCTAGGTCAAGACATTGGACCCATTAAACAGTACCTTTTTCGGTTCCCCGAGTTTAAGACTCGTGCGCTAGAGATTTGGGCGAGCGAAACAGGCTGGGTCAATAGATTCAGACTTTCCCAAATCATTCCACTAGCATGCGCTCTACTACAGGATTGGCCGGGTCATGTTCAACCTTTATTGAAGGACATACAAAACTTTTTAAACACCATAGTTGAAGAATATCTTGACTTCATTGCTGCCCAACTATCCCAAACAACTGGCATCCGAGTCATGGTGGTTGTACATCGTCTTGGAGGACTATCAGACCTCGAGACAAGGATAAGACACAGATTTGGTGACAGGGTTGCGGATATAGTCATTGAAGAAGATAACGAGATTACCATGTCCAGAGGAGCAGTGAGTATTGCACAAGATTGCTTCCCTGGACCTGGCACAAAAACCTTTGACCTTGTAGTGGAGGTCATAGACAATGTGCTGATCAAGACCAGACAAGTGGATACCCAGGATTGGGTCCACAACAACTGTGTGAGAATAAATCAGGGGCAATGTAATCACTTGGCAAACAAACTGGCAGAGATGAAGGACTGGCTCTTACAAGAACACCAGAATTCGGAGATCATATTGACATGGGCTATGCATAGAGTTCTTCTGCATCTGCTAAGAG
>Ga0209208_10009934_pt1 | contig 12444 bp, 6 predicted proteins | sample S1TSphfallax_3_FD_187694 | JGI IMG/M metagenome (GOLD analysis project Ga0209208, IMG submission 187694) | Host-associated microbial communities from peat moss isolated from Minnesota, USA - S1T2_Fd - Sphagnum fallax MG (SPAdes) (version 2) | ecosystem: Host-associated > Plants > Peat moss >...
TTTATTTGAGTGTAAATTCCAAAAAAAAAATTGGAATTTTTTTCCAAACTTGGGAAACCACCAAAATGATAAATTAAATAAATAAATAAAAATTTTAAACCTTTGAAATTTGTAAGACCCGTTTTTGTTGTTACAAGGAGTAATGGTTTTGCTATGTCTTCTTCTGCCTCTGTATTTTATTTACCTTACAGGGGGGCAGAATGGAAGGGTCCAGACCCGTATTGGCCAGTTCTTGATTTTTTTCAATATCCACCAGATCGGTTATTAAAAAAAATTTTAAAAAACATTTACACACAATTTATCAAGCATTAAGAATTTTCACATTTTCTAGACCACCTGGTATCAACTTGTTGGAATAATCAACCGATAAAGGTATCAATTATATTTTATGTGTAAGGATCGTCTAGTATGCATAAGGATCAATTTTTGCAAGACCCTATTGAAAATTGGCCAACATTAGTGCCTAGATTAGTTATCAAACAAATTTTTAAAAGTAATTTCTTTTCCATACTTCTTATTTTCATTCTTTTCACATTTTTTATCTTCTTATTATCATTTTTTTTTCAAATTTTCTTTTTTTCATCTTTCTCACATTTTTGAATTTCACATTTCAATATTCTGGTTCTTTCTATCATGATCTTTTGATCTAAAAAGTAAAATGGTACCAATTGTGTCCAATCTTGGAACACTATGCATGCTCTATATCATAGACTAGTTTCAAAGAGCTCAAGCAAAGGAAGAACATGAATGTAGCACCAAAAAGTTTGAGGAATGAGTTTCAAATTCAAGTGCGTTGAAAGAGAGTGGATTCTAATTTTTTATCATGATTTTTTTATTTGAGAAGAAAAATAGTATCAATTGTGTGGGATCTTGGAAAAGCAAGTCATGAAGGTTCAGCATTTCTCCATAGTTGATTTGGACATTCTTCAATCCCACAATGGCTTGTAGTGTGAAATCTTTCACAACAGAAGCAAAAGAGAATTAAAATATCACCTCAAACCTATCAAAAACCATGATACATTCTTGAAAATGGCCACCTTGCTAACTTGCCAAAAAAATATAATCACCTCAACTATTGTAATTATTGTTAAACCATAGAATAGGGGATGCAGACATCCATTGATACAATGGTATGTCATTGTTTAAATGTAGGGGCAGACATAAAGTTGGCCGAATAGCTCCACTTGTTAACCACTATAAAATCCACACTTGCACACAAGCAATCAAAATCAAAAAATGAAACAAATATTGCAAGTAATATAGTAAACTTCAAAACAAATGTGTTTAGGACATTGGACATTTTACCAACTCTTAAGAATTTGAAAACAAGAAGTTCATCCCATGCATAATTAGAAATAGCAAGCTTAATTGACCAATATAGTCAGCCACTTAAGTTGACACCTCAAAAATCCACCTAATGGCAAAGTAAGTCCACAAAAAATATAACAAAATGTTCATTATCATTCACATCCATCCAACTCATGATCAAGATTGAAATAATTAACTACATTCAACTATGTATCCTTTTCATCAATGATATCTACCTCTTCCATAAGGAATTCATTAATAGACTATTGTTCTTGTAAGGAATCTAATCTTACATCAGTTGACCATTATTTCATTATCATCACCAACTTGTCCAAATTATCAAGTCCTAGCCTACATTGTTAGAGCTTGTGAACATTCTAACTATGCTAAAAATTCTCTAAATTTCAATTTGGGACCCAAGAATCCCCAAAATTTATTGAGCCACAAAAACCAATTTGAAAATCATGTTTCATGGGACTTCCACCAAATCCAAGGCAATATAAAATCTTTTGGCTTTACATAAAAATGGTGGAATAAGCCCAATTCATTATTTAGCAACCCATGCACAATGACTACATTTGAGGTCATTGCCCCCGAAATGGAATCATCATCAACTGGTGTTGCTTCAATTAGGCTATTAGTGGTGGAGTTCAGGAAATGAAAAGAACCCACTACAATGGCAGCAAAATCTTATATTCATATTCAACCACAATTCAAGTATCAATTTTGCATGTCCAATAAATGCCTTCACCACATCAAGGGATTTAAAAATGGGTCTAACATTAATGCCAACATGTTGTGAGCATTGCTAGCATTGTAAAAAAATGTAAATGCCAAAAATGGAGCTTATATAACTTGAACTGCCACCATCATATGCACCCGCAATGCCCTTAATTCAAATTTTTAATCCCCCCTCACAAAATTAAAGGGGGTAACTTCATAATGTTGAATCCAATTTTGCATACACACATTAATTGAAAGGGTGGCATTTACAACACCAAAAAAAACCAATATCCTTGAGTTTGATAGAAGAATATACATTGGTCCACAACAAGAAACATAGTTTCAACAACCACTTTACAAATTGCCTATGTGTGTGCATCTGGCACATGACCTTGTAATTATCGGGTTTCTTGTTTCCCAGAACATAGATTGATGGCATCACAATGCTCCGAAGTTTCCTGAAACAAATCATCTTGTTAACAAACCTAATCTTCAATGACGTTTTTAGCTTTCAATTGGAGAGCCCAACATCAAGGCATGCCCTATGCCATTCATTACACCCTTTGCCAGACTTTTTAGTTGATGTAATTTTTTTTGCAACAAAAACCTTAGTATCATTACAAGCACATTGGCATTTTTTGGTGAAAACACAACCAAAACACAACCCCTACCAAGGAACCATAAGTCCCAAAAGATCACAATTGACAACTGAAGTAAAAGCTTGTGTAAGGTTCTCATATTGCCACCCTCACCCTTCACATAGGTAATTATCTTGTCCAATAAATTATATGACGATAAGATTTTTTGACACGTGCTACCATTACAACTCTAGATGTATCAATGGCTTCAAAAAGTCCCACTATCACATGGCAAGGCACCCACAATGAGATTATGAAATTAATCACAAAAACAAACGTGTCATGTCTAGATCTAAACATCCATAAATCAAAAGAAGTTGTTGTTGTAACACATGAATCCAAAATGGGAGTTACATACTATTCCATGGTCTTAGCCACCAATGAAAAGATGGCATGTTGAGCCATTTGCTTATAGTTCAAAAACACAACTTGAGGATTTTGACACATGACCAAGTGCCTCAACCACTAACTTTCTATAGTAGAAATAAGCATGTAGCTTTTGACAAGAAACAATAATAGGTCCTCCATAAATTTTTGTTCTTCTACATCATTTTAAAAAAAAGGATTACCATTCCCAAAATTATTATAATGGCCCCATAACCAATGATGTATCTCTTTTCAAACTTGTCCCGATGCAACTTCTCTAAATCAAAAGCACATTAGCATTTTTCCACCTACACCAAACAATTGGATGCTCACCCGAGATATGTTTCGTCATAAAAGTAGTTCCATGTTTGCTGGTTGTAAGAAATCATACATTTCCTCCTTTTGGTAGTACTACCAACATTATAACTTTGGCAAACAAAATGGCAAATCATATAGCACATAGTTTGAAATAGAATAAGATGGTTTATTATCATCATAAAAATGCCAAGGGAGAGACAACATGTGGTGAAGGACCCATGTTTTTAAATTCAGGATGAGTTGAACCTTCAAAACCTCCCATGCAATTTTGCTTCCTCATCCAATCATTGGGCATTGCAATGCTTTCAAATGCGGATGGTCCACTTGGCATCGAAATCAAATCAACTACTAGCCTAGAATCCTCAACTAAGTTCTTTGATTCCAACTAATCACCATCACAATCAAAATCTCATGCATATGCACATTCAAACCAAATGTTTCAGTCTAATCTACCATTTGGATTTTCATTTACAATGGAAAAAAAAAAAAATCTAAAATCTAATTTACAAACTAACATTAATGAATTATAAAAGTTATATTTTGATGAATTTTAGAATTCACAGCTTGAAATTGGAACCGTAAAAAAATTCATGCGAGTCCATTTCTACAACACAACTTCAACACTACACGTCTAGTCCCATACACCTAAAGAACAACACCAAACAAAACAAACACAAGAATAGTAACAACAACAAATACAAGTGAGGCACAACAAAAGGGGGAAAACGTACCTATTTATGGGTGCATCAATTCGATTATTGCAAGTTGAAAGGAAAATATGTCATTGTGGGCCCCCAACAACTCTTTGATATTCATCTTCAACATTCACAATAACATTCAAGGATCTCATAAATAACCATTACAGGTATTAGGATAGATTGTCATGTTTGGCAACTATTGGTGCCAAACACAACAATCCGTCCCAATAGCAACTAAAAAAGCATTGTTGAATGTGAAGTTGAGAGCAACACATAAAAGAGGGACTTGTGGTTTAGGGTTTTAAGTATACGACAAAAGTGAAACCCTAAATGGATGAAAGTTCTTGGATGGAAAAAATAACCAACCAAGGTAAGAGTGACAGATCCCCATCAGGGTATCAATAGGGTATTGATTTTTCATAAACTAGTACCTTGCCAATAGGGTATTTACATGATATCTAAAATCCTAATACCAGGCCAGGTAGGTTTTTGGTTGCGTATTTCTTGGAAATGGAACCAGCTTCTTGGAAATGGAACCAGCAGGTAGGTTACATGATACCTGGACTTGTACCCTGGTTAATACCCGGATCACTTTTCAATAACCGGCCAACACTGGTCCAGACTCCTGTTGGAGTCTACCAGACCTAACTTGGGAAGGTGCCAAAACCTATTATCTATACATGACCATTCTGCAAAATCAACATGACCACTCTGCAAGTCCACATGGACAATATGAAACTTTACATGAAAATCAGTATGTAATGGAAAGGTGTCAGGTACGGGCCATGATGCCCATCGCAATGCCCATTCAGAAATTCAGGCTGAAATTCTTCAAAATGCACAATGGCCTGAAAGCCCAACACCTCCATAATACAGAAGTGTTGCGTCAATTAAGTAGTCATCACATTCCATCACATTCCATGCAAGTGCATTTGTTGTTGTACATTTGTTTTTGTCATTGTCATGTAAGGTACAAAGTTGGTTTGTTGTTGTTGTTTTAACATTTTCCTTCTTGTTGTTTGTTGTACAGGTGACATTTTCTTCAGCTTTCTTCAGACCTGTTCTTCTGTTGTTGTTGTTGCTGTTGTTGCAGACTCTTACATACAAACAAGCACCCAAAAGAAATTGATAAAAAGCAATCATCAAAAGACAGTTTAAAACATTAAAAAAAACATTCACTGGATGTGAAATACAACAACATCTTGACAAAAACATTTGCATCTGAAGTACAACACATTGACAAACATGTACACCATCTGATGTACATGGAGCAGCTGCTTCTGCATCAGTAGTGTACAAGACTGGATTCATGAGACCCAGGAAGCAAGCAAAGCAACAGCTCCTAAGAGCAGCTCCACCGGGGCCATGCAAAAGAAAATTGAATGAAGAAAAAGTCAAGAGATGCTGGTTTGACTCAGCAAATTGGCCCTGTATTTATGCACAGGATGTTTGCGCTGGTAAAAGGCACTGCAGAGCCTAACAACTGCTGTTGATTGGCAAGATAGATAGTTTGATTGGTCCAGGTGGGTTGCTATTAGTAGTCTTTCACCTACTTGCAGTACCAGTTTTAGTTTTATTGGTGGTGTTGGAAAGAAGTAAATAACTAAACTTGGATTTGCAAAGTATTTTTGCAGTTTTATTGGTGGTGTTGGAAAGAAGTAAATAACTAAACTTGGATGTGAGAAGTCTTTTTGCAGAGTCACATACTGAGCACCACTGGACATGCTCTAACCCACCTCACCTATGTGTCGATTCATTAGGCAGCAGCAGCAACAGCAGCAACAGCTCCTCCCTCACATCATCTTTGTGTTTGATTGATGAGCAACACGACAACAAAATTCATCAGAGATATTTCTCCAAGTCTGAAATAATTCCTGTTAGTGTGCTCGTTGTGGAAAAGTGTCAGTTTTGTTGCTTGTTTTGCTGCTGCTGCTGCTGCTGCTGCTCTCTCTCTCTCTCTCTTTTGAAGAGTCTACAGGATGAACTTTAAGTCCACAGAAAAGGCCTAATCTGCAGTCTGCAAAAATTTCAGTTACCAGAAAAGTGTAAAGTGGTTACTATTGCTTTGCTTCCTTTGTCTACTAGTAGCTTGTCATATAGTGTTTGCAGCAAGATAAGAAGAGAACAGAGGATGCAAGAAAAAAATCCTGACTGCATTTTTTCCCTTCATTCTCTTTTGTGAGGTTCACAGCGATTTGATTGTTTTGATTTTTTGGCACTTATGGGAAGAAGAATCTTCTGCAGTTTTTGATTTCCATAAGGAGATCCATCAGAGCTCAAGCACAATCTCTCCATTGTGCAAAAGTCACCACCACCTCACTTAGCAACTCCAGTAGGCTTGTGAATTTTTGTGGGTTGTGAAGTTTTTGCTCATGGGTCTTGTGATTGCAGCAGGAGGGGGGGATGGATTCTCATGACTCTTCTTCTGTAATACTCTGGGACTCACATATTGTTGCATTTGTCAAACCCATGATGCAGTTCCAATCTGACCTGAAGGAATGTGTAGAGCTTAGGGGGATATTCCACCTGCAATTTCTGTCCTTATGCAAGGGTTTAGGGTTTAGGGTTTAGGGCTTTTTTAGGGTTTAGGGTTCTATGTCAGGGTTCTTTTTTTTACAGACTTTTTCACTATGATACCCAGCGGGTCTCCGGAAGGATACTCACCAGGTATTATTATTATTTTATTATTATTTTACTGTGATACCTGGATGGTACCCACCGGGTATCATAGTTCAAACAAATTAAAATTATTGCAACGGTTTCTATGCCGGGTAAAGCCCTTGGGCTGGGGCATTCCCAAAATAACCAGCCCTTGGCCTTTGCCCTAGGGGCCACTTATTTTGGGATTGCCCCTGCCCTAGGGCTTTACCCTACACTTAGTTGTTGAGGAGAAGGCCTTGAGTGCAGTCCCAAAGTACTGGATGCTGATGAGGCCGCATTGCTCGGTTCACATTTGAGATCTTAAATGAGATTTTGAGACCTAAATCTCCTGCCCTGTTTTTGGCAGGTTTGTGTCCAAAACTGTTTAAGGTTTCATGCTTAGGGGATTGCTTTGGTGCAAAGTGCAAACCTTGATCTTATTTTGTTTCAGAAATGTGTTTTGAACTCTACTACTTTGTGTGTTATATGGTTCTAAAGTAATTAAATTATGCATAGGGTAAAAGCTCTCGAGTGGGGGCATTTTGGAAATTAGAGGCCTAGGACACGTTGAAAGTAGACAAGTTTTGAAATTTTAAGAAATTTTGTGTTTTTCACTATCCAAGTTCATTATTTTTTAATGAAATGGGACAAAGTTTATCAATTGTAGCATTGTATGGTTAGTGGAGAAAACCAAGTTGATTAGGACATTTTTCATTGAAACTCATTTAGTTGTTCTAGACAGTCACAAGTTTGACTAAGTAATTTTTCAATTATTATTGGTGACGTGGATAATTGAATGTCCCAAAAAATTAGTCACCAAAATAATTTGAATCAAAATGTTAGTGTAGATTTTCACTCAACTAGTTGCACATAGTCTTTTTTCATATTTTGAAAACACCCAACCCACTTTTTTGTGATCTCCAAATAACTAAGTGATTTCAAATTATGTGAGGAAGTTAACTTGCAAGTCATTCTAGCAACCTTTGAATTATTATAATTCACATGCAATGTGTGACAAGAATGGATCATGTTAATTTCACCGTAATTGGTTCTTTCATTGCATTACATTCAAGTTCCAACATGTAGTGATTTCAATCACACCACCTTACACTACTAGCAAATTAGCATTGTGACTTTGGGTTAGGAATAGATGTAGTGTTGGCTATTTGTGTAGTGTTATAATCCACTTGCAAATCATTTGTTGACTTGGGAATAACATGGCACACTACTGATGTAGTGTGTAACATTGCACATAGGTGTTGCCATCGTCTTTCACCATGGTAATTAGTTTCACTATCCTATTAATTGGAATGACCAAAGCATCTACACTTTGTTTTGATATGTGATTGCAATGATTTCAAACTTATTGTTATTTTCACTATTACATGGGTGCCATTTTCCATTGGCCAACATGTTGTGAGTTACACCTAGTGTCACTTTCTAATATTACACATGTGTGGTGATGTTGACATGGAAGTTGCCATGGTCACTTCAATGTGATTGTGATCAACAAGATTTTTCGTGATATGCATGATTTAGCAGGGTTGTCATCTTCACATACAAGTGACCATGCTAACTATTACAACCCTATTTATGGTGGTGATTTCAATTTGATTTGGTGATTTTAAGCTAATATTATGCTGCTACTACTACAATGTTGTCAAACTTCATTTGAAAATTGCTGATGTGACTATATGAACAATTATTTATTGTTATGATTGAATACAAATGAATGTTGTCACAATAATCGCCATTGTAATTTGAATGAAATTAAATAAATGACTAGTCACCCATGTTGTTTGACATGATCATGTCAAAGCAAAGTCTACAAATCTATTTCATAGTGCACATGTTAACTAATGGATCATCTATTTCATTATTTAAGAGCTTATCTTTTAACTCACCATGAAAAGTGATTTCTTGGGTCCCACCTAGCATGGAAGAAATTTATACAACTACCTATTCAACATGCAACATGTATGTATGGCTTGTGAGTTATTCATTTGGTCTTTGTCACAACATGTTAAGTTTCACACACCATCTTCTGCCATTATGAACTAGGGTCATTGACGACTATATTGTCTTCAAATGTAGATGTTGACAAACATAATGTCAATAACCAATGTGTCCACATTGAACTTCAAGTGCCAAACTCATGACAGATTGTGGGGTGCATACCTTGCTTATAATTCTTTTAAAGGTTTATTGTGCTTCTAGTTCCTTTGTCAACATTACTTCACTTAGGTGATTCAAGTGATGTATAACTTTTGGATGATCAATCTTTAATTCTTTTTGCTACACAACACCACATGGGTGGTGTGTTGCCATCCAATGTGTTGTGCAATTAATGAACTCAACTACATTATGCACCTAGAAATTATTATCACACATCCATGATTAGTTGAACTTTCACCATGCCTTTGTAATTGTTTACATAATTGTGGGGATGCCATGTCAAATGACATGATATATTTACACAACTTGGCATACATGGCATATAACATCACATGTGTCATAAAAAATCACCTTTGATTTCATTGTTTTTCTTAGCCCACCTTTGACCTAAAGACTCTTGAATGAACAATATAAATAAATTGTTTAAGTACCCATAACAACCCCACTCGACAATAACCTACAACACCATTATCACAATTATATTGTTGTATTTAGTGCCACCAAATTAGCACCTTAATCCAAAACCCACAACATTGTAGGAAGTTTTTGCCAAGTCCAAATGTAGTATCTACATAAATAACACTACTTACACTTGTCATTTTGAACATAACACATAAAAGTCACATACTTTGATTGTAACACTCCAAACTTTTCAAAATTTTCAACATGTTTCATAAGGTATACCACCATTCATCACACAAATTGAAATGGGTACTTTTACATGTCAACATTGTTTAGTCTTCCAAATCAATAGTACCCATTTTCTCACAAATTAATTTACACATGTGTTGGTTCACATTTACTTTGCAATTTACAAACCCATGGTTTTGTGTGTTATTTCCCCCAAGTTGTCCACCTATGGTATTTGCAAAAGCCCATAACCTTCAAAGCATTACAAAACAAATCACATAAAATGGCACCTTAATTTGATGGTGACATTCCAAACCCCTCAAACTTGAAAACATATGTACCGTAGGGTATTCCACCATCTAACAAACAAATAATTTAATACTTTCACATCAATAGTTTCATCTTCCAAATCAATACCATCATCAATGTTTCCACAAAATGAATTTACTTGTTACAATGTAGCTTCTCCACACCCATGTGATCACAAAATGTGATGTCCTTTTGTGGTGACATAATGATCTCCTCCATGGTGAAAGTTGTTGTCATAATAACATCACGTCATTTTTAATTACAAATTCAATATGACTTCATTTATTCAATTAGTTGTTTTCAGTAATAAATATTCATTCATTGATTTTTAGTTGCCAAATGTAGTTGCAAAATGCAATTTTTCTATTAATGATAATAGTTTAGGTTTTTCTTTTCCATTTTCTTACAATTGGAGCATTTAAGACCCTTCACCCAATTTAGTATTTTCCTTGGCATGGCAATGAAAGAATCGTTGTTATTTTTCATGTCATTCCACCCCCTCAATGATGTGTTGTACAAAATAATCACTTGATTTTGGTGCCAAAAAATGAAAAGGACATGATGAATGGAAAAGAAGAACACATGAAAAAAATAAACATACATGTTTTGTAGAATTTTCAACCTTGTTATTCAACATTTGCGAAAGAATTGGAAAAGATCTAACCATGTTGTTGTAACAAAACTCGGCTAACTCCAAATGGTCCACCCAATCTTGTTGATCCGCCACCACATAATTCCTCAAGAATTGTTGGATCACCAAGTTCACCCTCTCGGTTTGTCCATCGGTTTGGGGACGGAATGAAGTGCTCATCTTGAGTTTCGACCCCATTCGCTTCCATAAGGCCCACCAAAACTTACTTGTAAACTTCGGGTCTCGATCCGACACTATGTCTTTTGGAAGACCATGGTGTTTGAAAATGTGGGAAAAGAACAACCTCCCCGTCTCTTGAGTCGTGGCTTCATCCCTTGTGGGAATGAAGTGTGCCATTTTGCTAAATCGATCCACCATAACCATGATGGCATCAAACCCCTTGGACGGGGGCAAACTTACCATAAAGTCCATTGACACACTTTCGCACGGCCCTTCGGGAATTGGCAAAGGTTGCAACAAACCCGCTTGCTTTTTGTTGAGGGTCCGGTTTTGTTGACAAGTTAAACAAGTCTTCACATACTCCTCCACACAATCCTTCAAGTTGGGCCAATAGTAGGACTTCTTTAGAAATGTTGTGGTGCGCTTTGCACCACCATGACCCGCAAGAGGTTCATCATGACATTCCTTCAAAAGTGTGTCTCTTATCTTCCCTTCCGGCACATAGAGTCGATTTTGCTTGTACCACAACAATCCATTTTGCAAATGGAAGTGGGACTTGGCTCCATTTTGGATGCTTTGCCTCACCTCTTTGGCAAAGGCATCCCGGCGGCTCGTTAGTCTAACTTCCTTTTGAAGTTCCGACTCTCCCACATACACCACTCTAAGTTGGTGTTTCCGGCTCAAGGCATCGGGGACTATGTTCTCCTTCCCCGGCTTGTGCCGGATGTCCACATTGAATAAAGCCAATGTGTCTTGCCACCTTACTTGTTTCAATGACAACTTGGGTTGAGTTGCGAAGTACTTCAAGGTCACATTGTCGATCCACACCACTACGTCTTTGGAGCCTATGTAATGGCCCCAAGTCTTGAGACAATGTATGACCGCCCACATTTCTTTCTCGTGTGTTGGCCACCTTCGCTCCGTCTCACTCAACTTCTTGCATTCAAAGGCCACCGGTCTTCCATTTTGCACTAAGACACCCCCAATTGCAAAGTCGAAGGCGTCGGAGTGGATTTCAAACTCCTTGTCAAAGTCGGGCAACTTCAACACCGGCGCCTTCACCAAAATTCCCTTCAATGTTTCAAAGGCTTCGTCGCATGCTTCATCCCAATCATAAGTGACAGCGGACTTCTCAAGAGGTTCGTCAAAGGGCCCGCTATCTTCGCAAAGTTCTTTATGAACTTGCGATAATATGAGGCCAATCCCAAAAAGGATCTCAAGGCGGGAACCGACTTGGGCGGCTCCCAATCCAAAATTGCCTTAACTTTATGTTCATCCATCATCAAGCCCTCTTGAGTTATCCTATGTCCAAGAAAGTCCACTTCCGTCACCCCAAATTCGCACTTCTCGAACTTGGCATACAACTTGTTTTCTTTTAGCCTTTGGAACACCTTGCGAAGGTGCTCCGCATGCTCCTCCAAAAAGCTACTATAAATCAAAATGTCGTCTATGTAGACGACCACAAAATCATCAAGCCATTCGCGGAAAATGTCATTCATGAGAGTGCAAAATGTGGCGGGTGCATTAGTGAGCCCAAAAGGCATCACCATGAACTCATATGAGCCATACCTTGTGCAGCAAGCGGTCTTTTCTTCGTCCCCTTCCTTGATCCGAATTTGGTAATATCCCGAGCGTAGATCAATTCTACTAAAAACCTTGGCTCCCGAGAGACGGTCAAATAGATCATCGATGCGAGGTAAAGGATACCGATTTTTCACCGTTGCCTTGTTGAGTGCTCTATAATCAACACACATCCTCAAAGTCCCATCCTTCTTGTGAACAAAAAGGACGGGTGCCCCATATGGTGACTTGCTTGGTTTGATATACC
>Ga0209208_10009935_pt1 | contig 12444 bp, 4 predicted proteins | sample S1TSphfallax_3_FD_187694 | JGI IMG/M metagenome (GOLD analysis project Ga0209208, IMG submission 187694) | Host-associated microbial communities from peat moss isolated from Minnesota, USA - S1T2_Fd - Sphagnum fallax MG (SPAdes) (version 2) | ecosystem: Host-associated > Plants > Peat moss >...
CAAACTCCAGGTCTTATATCTTCTTCACAGAGTGCTTGGGTGAACCAGCAGCACTTAAATGTGTGTGTGTATGGTGGGCAAAAAAAAACAAAAAAAAACCCCTCAAAAATTTTCTTGCTTCTAAGCATTAGGTATAAATCTCCTACACAATCAAAATCAGGCTCTGGCCCAGATGTTCAATATTAAGATTTCTGGGGTTGAATGTAGTCACCTAAAGAGCTGCTCAAGTTTTCTGAGTGTAAATTTAGGTCTATATATATATATATATATATATGAAGCAAAATCTGACATAAGACCTCGGGGATCATGGAAGGTCCTAGCCAGCTTGTCATAGTACCACCTTCCAGTTTGTTTTTTTTTGCTTGTTTACATACGAGAAGGGTATATGTTTAGACCTTTTCAAGATTCATGACTCACATCATGAATCCTCACTATTACAAAATGTGGGTGCAGTTCATTAGTCTCTGTCCACTAGACTAGTGGATTCATTATATCCTCACTAAATCTTGTTCACTTTGACTAGTGAATTCACTCAAAATCTAGTGAAATCACTTTATATATAAGGACATCTTTTGTTTTCAGAACTGAAAGGATAAAAAAATAGACCATTCTCGAGGACATATTATACAAGAAGATGAAGGTACCGTTGTAGCTGCTGGTTTACCATGGCCTTCTTTTAGCATCTCAGGAGCAACTAGAGCCATGGCCACTCCTTGAAGGTGAACAAGAAACCTTTTCAAACAGGGCAAACAAGCCACCATGCAAAGAAATTGGCTAAATGCAGATTACATACTTGAATTCCCTTGCACATAACAAATGAGACAATGCATTGAATTGGGTATGCATCTTCATCCCTCCATGCACATTTATGGCCCATTTAACATTTAACAATGTTGCAAATAATATGCCACATTTTTCCATTAGTTTTTACCATGATATCATTCCCATATTTTTCCTTAATCCCAAATTAGTCATAGTAAAATGAGTAAGGGGACCTTGTGGTTGAAATTTGGTAAAGAATTTCATCCATCTAAGTAATATGGATTGTAGTTGAAATCTATTTCATAATTTGTAATAACCCATTTTGGACTAAAACATGTTGGTACTTCTTTCTTCTTTTATTGGTCTAGTTGCTAATCACATGCTATGATTGAAGATTGAACATCATTACTTCTACAATTGTGGGTTTCAATATGAATTGCATTGGTGTGAGTTGAGATACACAAAATATTTTGATGAATGTATAAAATTGTCTCATCCATTTCATGTTTTCCAATATGATCTAGTACATTCGATTTTTATAGCAAGATTGGGGTGGAGGTGCTTGCATTGGGTGTGAGTTTGCTTGCTCTCTTAACATAGATGAGTATATGAGCGTTTTGTTTAGGGCTAGGCAGCATGAACAAGAACTTGGAGGGCACAAATCTTGAAGTTGTTACAACTCAAAATTGTTAGACTAGGTCTATATAGGTATACTAAAAGTAGGTCACATGTGTGATCATCAATTTCACACCAAAGTAAAAGGACCCTGAGGGCTTCTTCACTTGTAGAGAAAAATCCAAATCTCAAGAGCTCCAAGGTAGGCCTTTTAAATTATTTAGTTCAAAATCCCCAAATCCCTAGTATTTCACACAGTTGATTCGCATCACAAGTGGAACCAAGCAAACCCAAAGTGGAACCAACTGAACCCAAAGTGGTACCAGCAAATGACCACATGTCCCACCTAGGAAACACCCTAAAAAAGGTCATCTGTTCCCAACCTGTTTTGGGAACTTATCTACAGGTCATATTGGATGCTGCCCATCAGCCATGGTGGACATGCATGGAATCAGAAAGGGTAACATCATTTGGCCTATGGGCCATTCTGTATCATTTGGGAGGTTTGTTTTGTGATATGCTTTCTTTGTGAAACAAATGGGTGTTTAGTGTAACAATGTCAAAATGCAAATCTTTTACCAAATGACAAGCCATATTTTCTGAATAGGGTTAGCCTTTTGGGTATTTGATAGGTAACATGGTTGGCAATCTAGGCATTGGCCAATCAAAAAATTCACAAAAAATTCTCTCTCAGAATTGTTCTCCATATTACAATTGAGCAAATGTATGTCATGGTGCTATGGCTAGGATCTTTACACATGCACTTGCAATCTATCATATCTTTTTGGATTGGATGTTTGGTTTGTATAGTTGAAATTTTCATCCAACAAACCAAAAATTATTGGAATCAAACAAAAATCTAACCATCCCATGAATTTTCAAGCATGAAGAATTTGGATGTCATCATTGAATCGTCAACTTTAATTTTGTATTTCAAATACTAGTTGGTCATAATGTGAATCCTTTTAAAGCAAATTCCAAACTAAGGTATTTAACCTCAACATGTTGATAAATCCCAATGTGCTTGTGATAATTGAGTTTTTAGTATATGACTAATGACACCAATTGAAGTTAATGAAACCAAAAATATCTTGTTTTAAAAAGTGAATGGAAACTTTGAATATTGCCCCTTTTGGGACGTGTATTTTACAAGAGAGATGTAGGAGGAGCCTTACTTTGACTAGTTTAATACTTCATTTTCTCATATTAAAAATAATGACCATTTAAATATTTCTATGATATGATGTAATGATTTGAAATAGGTCATGGTTTCTTTGGGTGGTGTGCATGATATCATGTTCTCAATGTCTATTCTTAAGACCTATTTTGATCATTATTGATGTAATTATGGATAGTAAGATGGATCTAATATAAATTTTGTCAACATCAATATCTTGTTTTAAAATTTATCCAAGGATCATGAAATATTCTTCTAAGACATGATTATATGTAAAAAACATTTGATGCACCCTTGGGTTTGTCAAATGGTATCAATGGTAAAGAACTTGTCTATTCTTGATTTTGCAATGGAATGTGAATTCAAAATACATTTCCCAATTTTCAATAAAAAAGAATGGGAAGGTTCAAGATGGGATTCAGCTCCTAAGTTGAAGTCATGGTCATTCAAATTGCATAAATAAAAAAGAAAAGACAATTTATGTAATTTTGAGCCAAAATTGTGCATGCATGAACAAACCATGAACAAATTCAAACATATTAGACTCATCACAACTTGGACTTAAGAAGACTTCCTCCCTATAATATATTTTATAACTGTACACAAATGTTAGATCAAAATGTCATTTTTTTTCACATGACTCCCAAGCCAATCCCAAAATTGGCATGTCATGAATCATGCCATTTTGGGGGTTCATAACTCTTTTTTTTCATTTTGAAATTAAAAGCTTTTAAAGGTAGAGTTATAGCCTTTGAAAAATGATTTGCAACATTGTATCAACCTTTCCAAAAGTTGATTTGATTACAAGAAAATTAAGTGGTTAAGGATCATTTTGCTAACTTAACTAGTCATGACCTTTCATGTGGCCATAAAATGTGCCATGAATTTTTGTTTTGGGAATGTGACCCTCCTATATTGTAATTTTTTTCAAAACCTTTCCAATTATCTAAAGAAGGCTCAATTTTGACAAAATAGCTTGGTTCCCCAAAACCTCAATCCAAAAATTTGGGACATCTTGAGACTTTCAAATCTCAAAATGAAAATCCATTTGAAAGTGTTGGGATTTGCTCCCTTGCACATTTTCACACTTGTGACAATGTGTTTGAGTCCATACCTAGGCCTCTATTCCAACATGTTTCCCTTGTCATGTCAAAATCTTGGTGGCAAGCCTAAAATTATGGTTGCAACATTCTTTTTTCAAATTTTCTTTCATCTCATTGCACTACTTGTGATACTAAGTCAAGTTATGTCATATTTCTCAACTTTACCTTGACTTCAATATTAGTTTACAACTTTTGTTATTCAATCTTTTTAATCTTGACAATTTTATGTTTCAACCTTCATTATTGTTTCCTTCAATTCACTTGTTTGATATTAGAAAATTTCGAGCATAATGGTATCTTAAGGTTAAATTCATTTAATTATTAAATGATTGTGTAAAAAAGGGAGGTTAGTTTAGGTTTTAACACAAGATGCCAATTTTTTTGTAATATAAAAGGAAGTTCTAGAATTGTGAAGTGGTTCAATAGGTAAAAGACCAATATAAAACTAGTATGGGGATCTAAACTAGGGGACCTATTGGAAAGTTCTACACAAAAACATTATTGTAAAACTTATTGTTAACAATATATGTTTTCCTTCATGCAAATGTTGTGGTGTGTAATATTAGATTTTATGTGTGTATAATTGTTTGAACATGTGTGTGTGAAAAGGACATTTTGACATGAAAAATGTTAATGACAAAATGAATAATTGTAATACAATTGAAAATAATAAAGATTTATCAACCACAAACATGTAATGTCCACAAAAGACATAATTCCATCAAGTTGGTTATTTTGAATACATGGTACTTGAATTAAAAGTGAAGGTAAAAAATTTAGCAAAACTACATTGTTCAACTTATTAGTGGTAAAATGTATCATTAGGGTCCAAATTGGTTATAAGGAACCACTTGACTTTAGAATTGCATCTCTAATGATTTTTTCATCTAAATAAAATATTTTGCTAAATATGCTTTAAATCATTATTTACATTTTATTTTTTAATTGAGTTCATTTTTATGATCTAAAACTATATTGAAGTGTACAAGAAATTTTATTTTTCAAATCATTCAAATCTTTTTTTAAAAATCTTTTAAGTAATTGAAATCATTATTTACATTATTTTAAAAACATTTTTGGGTATTCCATATTCATTAGATTCATTTCAATTTTTTCCAAATATTCTCATAATACATCAAAAATTATGTTACAAGTTCATCCAAAAGTTTCAATATCAATTTAAATAACCATGTATCACAATGGAATTTAAACAATAATTACATTCTAAAATGACTCCTTATACCCAAAGGCTAGTTTCAACCCATTACAATGGACCTTAAAAGTGAATGCATGAATGCGTGGATCAAATTCAGCACATGTGAACATCCACAAAAACCCATAGTTACAATGTTAAATTGGTAGTCAATTTTATTGGGTAAAAACATAGTCAAAGGAGACTATAATTTTTATAGGTTTGAAAGATCACAAGTGAAGCATAATAATTTAGATTGTCATAATTTTTTTGGAATATTTTTCATTAATTGCAAAATTTACATGCTCAAAGTTTGACACAAATAAAAAACAAATTTGCATGTTTAAAACATTCAAACCTTGAGAATGGACAGTCCTTGTTTTATTCAAACATCTTTTTTTTCTATCAAATATGCACCATTCTTTTTGAAAATTGGAGAGGATTTTAACATTTATTAGAAGGGCAAAAGGACTTAAACTGATGAAATTTATTTTTATAACCAATTTGAGCACATTTGGCTCAAAAATGTTTTGACCCTGAAAATTATGGATTTTGAAAATGTGATTTGAACAAAAGTTGTTCATGTTTATGTGATAGAGGGCATGAATGCATAATATACATGATATAAAATCATTTTTTAGTGAAAATGTATTTAGATTTAAAATGAAAAATTAAAAGGGACCCGAAATACAAATTTTTAAGTTATAACCAACACAATAATGACACATGTCATGTGCAGTATTTGGAAAAAGACTTTTATTTCGGTGCCCTTAGCTCCTTTGACCATGTTTTCACCCTATTGTCATGTGTTGAATGGAAAGTATGCAATAGATATGAACTAATAAAAACCACATAATTGGGCTTTGTAAAAATTTCAAAACATGTGATTTTAGAAGAAAGCTTTTGAAAAAAAATTTAAATGAAACTCTATTTTTTTTTTTAAAAAGGTCATATTTTGATCATTTAAAAGTTCAAAATAAAATAAAATCATAAGATTCTTCAAAATAACTTCAAATAAAAAAACATTATGACTTAGGACAAGACATATTAAATCCCTTTAAAACATTCCCAAACAAAATCCCCTAAAAAAAGTTCACATATGAAAACATTGTCATTTTGACAATCCATGCATTACAACATCAAAAGTCCATGCATTTAACTTAAGAATATTTTGTTAGGATATGGTTACATATCTATTTTCATATTTACAAGGTTTTAACCCCCAAACATCAAAGAAACCAAAAAATACACCAAAAGAAAAACCAAATTCAAATGGAAGGACTTTAATTCAAGGATCTAAATTTAACACTTACATACAAATTGATGATTAAAGGAGATTTTCCAATCCATTATGTCAACATCTTTAATTTTCAAAAATATTTAATAGATATGGTTATTGGGATGATCAAACATGATTTTTCATTCTTTCAAATATAAGAAAACACATAGTTAACATGCCATTCTTATGCCATCTATTTGTTTTGATTCAAATTTTTTGATAACATCATTTTACCATTTCTTGATAACACATATAAAAGTAAGTGCATGTATTTTTAATCCAATTATGAAATTTCAATGATTGAATTGAAGAAAAATGGCAAACCCAAACACAAGCATATGCCCTTTCCAATAATTACAATTTACTAAAGATTAAAATGCTTTAGTCAAAAGGCTTTTGGATCTACCAAATATTCAACATTTTACTCAATTTTACATGGCATGAAAGCCATTAAAACATTGTGTTATCAAAGGGTTTGTGAACAGTAAAAAAATTTCATTATTGCGACCCTATGTCATGGGCACATAAATAACTAATCTTGGAATTTTCAAAGGACGTGAACAAACCATGACAAAGACAAGCTTAATTCTAAGCCAAATCATGGAACATAAAAAACAAAAACAAAAACATGAATTGTGCAAAATGTGAATACAAACATAATTTTATTTCAATAAAGTATGAAAACATGAATATGAAAGGAACAAAACAAGGATACAATGTAAGATCATACCCAAAACTAATGTTGAACAAAGGGTCCAAACAACATATAATGAACCAATGTGTTTACTTTGCATTTAGGACTATTGTCCTTTTTGGGATTTTTTTTCCCAAAAAACATGTTTTTTTCAAAAGGAATTTTCAAATGAAATGTTTTGAAAAAAATTATATATTGTATTTATAGTTGCCCCAATATGTCATATGTCTTTTTACAATCAAATTTGGAGAAATACAAATTTTTGAAAATGCACAAATTTTGTGTTTCGTCTTGAAATTTTGTCATAATTTCAAATCATACCAAAAAATGTTAACATTTTCAAGTTTTATTTTTTATGTTATAAGCTACAAATTTTCTTTAAAAAACATATACACTGTATCAAATTTATATGTCAAAAAAGATTCATGAATTTTTTTTAAACTTTAATTTTTGATAAACAAAAAATCAAAAAAATATGAAAAGTTGAGTGCTTTCTAGATATGTTTAATAATTGCATATTACTAAAAAAAATTTAAAGATGAAATAAATTGTATTATGAAAATTAAAGGGCCCTTTATGAAAGTAGTGTTATTGAATGAAACTATTAAACATCATTTATTCAAACTGAACTTTCATATTGGAAATTTCTTTTATTCATTTAAATTTTTTCAATATCCATATTATTCAATAAGCACAACTTTCCATGATTCACATGCCATTAAAGTGGTACCACATAGACAAATGTAATAAGAATTATAGAAAAATTGACATTTTGACATCAATTTTGGCTCGTTTGAGCTCATTCGCGCCCCAAACTAGAAATTACATGAGAAAATTACCTCTATTTATACAATATTAAGGACCTAGTCAAAAGAAAAATATTTCAAAATATTTCAAGGAATTTTCTTGGGCAATTTTTAAATTATATTATGAATGTACAATGGATGAAAATGATGAAATTTTTACTTAGGAAGAAAATCGTAAAATTTTATTGTTAACAATCATTTAAGTAAGTTAGAAAAAATGTTTATTAAAATGTGATTCCATTTCATATTACATCAAAAAACATTGGTACAATGGCAAACACTTACTATTGCAACATATCTAACCTAATATAAGATAGGTGCCTACTTTAGGCCAAGGTCTTTAGCTTCAACCACCTAAGTTCCCTAACCCATGTTTTAAGCTTAAACTTCCTAAGCTATGTTACCTTGCTTAAGCTAAGTAACCTAGCTTAGGTGGCCAAACATACCTAGTGGGTAGGTGCACAAATGGGTGGACCAATTTGCCACAAATGCAAACTCCTTATTTATTCAAAATCCTGATAAAAATTTGGAAATTACAATTAGTTTACATTGATTTCCTCCATATCTTTTCCATGTCATTAATGTTTCATCTAAAGTTTCTCTTTATTTAAACATGTAAGCAAAAATACCGTAAAACGGCCTTTCCTCCAATATAATATGGACTCATAAAAAATGCTTCTAATTAGCCCATTAAAAAGTCCATGTAAATATAATCTTAGAATTCAAAAATAAAATAAAATTGGAGCCTTAGCTCCCTTATTATGATATCTTATTACTTTCAAGTCCCTAACACACACCCCATCACTTAATGGACAATATCATAGTCCACATAGAAATAGTAGTTAGAAGTGTAGTTCATAAGTTTTGAGTTCAAAAGTCCATAGCTTTTACGATTTTTTACAATTTGTAAAATGATTTTGTGCATCATACAGATATTCAAATTAAGATTTTAAACCAAGTTCATTTTAATAAATTTCAAGATTCCTAAAACAACATAGGCATTGCAATGGCAACCACAAGGTAGAATTAGCTTATGTGACACCCAAATTGATCCACCCATTTGTGCATGCACCTTAGTTTAGGTTAGGCCAACCTAAATAGGCCATGTGGTGCCATTTACTCAATTTGAAACTTGTTACGTGTTAACATTTCAATGATCAAAAAACTTAAATGTCTTTAAGTTTTTAGATTTTAATCATAAAATTAGTTGCAAATGATTGTGCCATATAAATATATGACATTACACATTTTAATTGTAAATAAATTTGTAAATGACCATGCCACATAAATTGAATGTTTGTTGAATGAAAAGTGAATGTAGTCGTTCTCGATGAAACTATTATTTTTACTTGATGGCACATAATGTCTTTTACAACTAAAATTTATGTGATTTGTCCAAAGTGACTAAAGGAATTTGTGATCACATGCATCATTTCCAACTAGAAATAGTTGAAAAACTAGCTGTTAATATACAAATTTCTTGTAGTGTCAATTAAACTTTGCTTTGAACATAAATATCCACAATGGTGTCCTCACATGATGATAGCTTTACATAAAGATGAATATGTATCAAGTATAAGATGAAATCTACAAAAAAATAAAAATAAAAAGCATTTTATAATAGGCCCACAAAAAACCAATGTCCTCTCCAATGCCTTCACCCTTTTGACAACAAAATTACAAAATCCATGACTTAAACCTTAAATGGTATTGCCTCCCTAGTGAGGAATCTAGGTCTAGTTCAACACTAAACAAAACCAAAAATGAAATTTCAAAAATACATGCATCCTAAATCAATTTCAAAAAACATTAATGTTTGAAAACTTTTTAAATCAATTTTTGATTGAATATGTGGTTTAAACCAAGTTTTGGAGCATTATTCTAGTAAATGGTCCTTAACACATTGGGAGTAGAGATACAAAATGTCCAACAAGGTCATGTTTTAGAAGGGAATAATGTTCACAACATTTTTTCTATTGGGTTGACTAATTCTTGACAAAATGTTTTCCAACCTTTGATCTCTTCATGAACACCATGAAAAGGTTTGCAAAGATGTTGGTTGATCCTAGCATTCCCTATGTCAAGTTCCCATATATTCATTGGAATGTTTGTGAAATGCCCATATATTATGGCATTCCATTTGAATGTTCCCAAAGTCTCTTGTATCAATCCATCATTCATAAGTTTTAGAAACACTTGTTTGGCACTTAATTTGACAAAATCTTACCTATTATAGGTATGGTAGATGATTGCGGTTGGGATTGGAACTCATTTGTGTCCATGCATGTCAATTGACACCATGAGTGGACCCATACATCACAAAATGCTATTAAATTTCCTTCCAACAAGACTCAATGTTTGAGGAAAGTTAATAAATTGCACCACCTAAATGTTATAGATAAATGCAGATTTAATATTGAGGAATTTGAATATTCAAAATTGTATATGTGTAGAGTTCATTGATGGTTTTGAATTATTTTGGAATAGCTTATGAACTTGTCTAGGCTATGAGATTTTAAGAAATTTACAAACAAACACTCCAGAACCCTCTATTCTCAACCCACATTCATATGTCCAATTTATTTATTCTCTCTCTCTCTCTCTCTCTCTCTCTTTCTTTCTCAGGCATAACAAAGCAGATTGGGGTTGCATTATTTCTTTGTACTTCTTGTCCACACATCCAATTGGAATGGGCATGATGGTCTCCAGTTGGGTGTGACTGGTCCTAGACCAGGTCCCCTCATGTAATAAGGCCCTGTTCCACCTGGCCCAAATAATGTGACTGCATTTGTGGCCGGTTGGTGGTGCACTAAAGCCTGGAACCAGTTGTTGTTGTATCACCTAGTGTTGTGTAATAGCCAAGAAAACAAATCCGTTCCATAGTTTTCTTCATTGTGTTTAACATAGCAAACAACAGCTGAATAATTTAGAATACCCACAAAATTTTCCAAATAATAATAACAAGGAGTGTGTCACTCACACCGTGGCCTTGCCATTTACATTAAAAAAAGCATCTTAAGGCAAACAAAGAATTATAGAAACTCAAATATTTCACCATGCAAAAAAATACCTAATCTTCAAAACAATCCTCTAAAAGAAACCCAAAATCCTTCAAGATATTATTATAGCTCTATTATAACTAATCTCAAGTTTCAACACAAGCCAAAATATCATCTTTCAAAAATCCTCATATTAAAAATCCCTTAAGCTACTATACTCTATAATGAATCTAAACACAATAAATATCCTTGCCGTGGTAGGCAAGGCCAACAAAAGAAACTGTCACTCTTGTGTGAGATGGAAAAACTACAACATAATATGGTTGGTTTTTTGTTGGCATACGAAACATGTTTGAGATAAACTTTGTCGATTTCATCCAGTTCAATGTAAAATATATGTGATATTATTTATCATAGTTTGATATTAGGGCTGCAATTCCAAGCCTATTATCGCAAGCCTTTTCCCTATTGTTGCACATTGTTGTTCATTGCCTTTTTTTGCACAAAGTGTGCTTGTGTTCTTATATGTGAACTAGTAAACTTTTGGGTATTATAAGGTGGTGCAATGGTAGTAAGTCTTGATGTGCAATGTTAGAGTGTGATAAAAGGGGGATTTCTGTGCAATGAGGCTCAGTGCAACAAATGATAGGGACAATGGAAAATAGTGAACTCAAATTATACGAATTAATTTTGTAGCTCTCAGATTTTCAACATAGCTACTGTATTGTGCATTTAAAAATTTGGGTAACTTTGTGGCCAACAAAGGATAGATGCTATAGAGTTTTCCTTAAAGTCATCCTATTTTTACCAGCGTTGGGTGGGTATCACAAATATTCTCAAATATCACCCGGGCCTCTCGATCTGATCCCCTTAGAGTATCACTAATACCTTGACTGAAAACTGAACTATTTGTGAGAACCAGTTTTAAAAAAAGAATTAAAAAAAAACTTAAACCAAGTAAGGTCTGACCCTTTTCCCAAGTCAAGGTTTCAGGGTTCAGCCGTCATAAAAAATTAATACAAGCAAGAAATGGGAAAAAATTATGAGCATCAAACTTAATTATGTTTCTATGCAAAATGAAACAACGTTTTACTTATTGGATCTTGTCGATCATTCATGGACTATGGGTTTGAACTTTGAAAGTATTGTGTAAGTTAGCCTAATTTAATTAGGGGTAAAGAAAAGATATTTTCATCACCAGACCCACATCAAAATTCGTCTATCAAGTTTAATTTGCCTTGGGAGATGGAAGATTCAAAGGCAGGTTAGTATTTGGTGCTAGGTACTTATTAATGGTAGGCCAGGTTATATGGTAATGATGTTTGGAGAGTTCATTTTAAATGATGATTTATTTTTAAAATCTTTCAAAAACACTGAACCGAAGGTCCTTTGATTTTGAATTTTTCCAAAAAGTCAGAGCTGGCATTAAAAATTAAATAAATCAATAATTACTAAATTTTTAATTTTTAATTTTTAGTTTAAAATGTAAAATAATACTTGATTTGTGAGAACCGGCACAGGATAACCGGTTGTTTTCAAATTTCTGAGAACGGGCATTGTGAGAATCGATCTTTTAAAAAAAAATTGTTGATACCCTTGTCCAGCATAGAAATTTTAGAAATTTTTTTTGGGGGGGGGAGAACCGGACCCTTTTGTATATTACTTTGTGAAAACCAGACCCAGCGAGTAGCATAAATTTGTGATACCCGCCAAACACTGATTTTTACTCTGTCTTTTGGCACTCTTTTCACCCCCTATCCCCTCTTTTGAGTGAGGTTCTGCAAAGTACGGAAGTTTGATTGAATCTAGGGCATGGA
>Ga0209208_10009936_pt1 | contig 12443 bp, 12 predicted proteins | sample S1TSphfallax_3_FD_187694 | JGI IMG/M metagenome (GOLD analysis project Ga0209208, IMG submission 187694) | Host-associated microbial communities from peat moss isolated from Minnesota, USA - S1T2_Fd - Sphagnum fallax MG (SPAdes) (version 2) | ecosystem: Host-associated > Plants > Peat moss >...
TTTTTATTTTTTTATTTTAAAAAAATTTTGGGCTCAATTTTCAACTCCACAAAACTGACAATTTTTTTTGCTGAAAATCCACATTTTCCCCAATTTTTTTCCAAAATAGTAAAATTCACCATTGAAAAGAATCATTGATCAAAAGGATCCTTCGTGTTTGTGTCCAAATTTTGGTCATCTTTCAAGCTCAAAGGGAAATAACTAGTGTTAGTATGGTATATAGAGGTGCACATGGTTATCAACTAGTGTCCAGTGGGTCTCAGAACAAGGTTGATAACCTTCCAGGACTTAGGTCGATTATCGAGCCTGAACTTCGACGGTTATCACTTTACATGAAACTCTCACCCTTTGAGAACAAAGGGTCCTTACACATATGAGAACTGCACTGAGTGTCGGCCACCCCCAACCCTAATACTCAAGGGTTAAGAAGGCTAGGTCTTAAGCCTAGGGGCTAAAACCTAGCACTAGGATGTAGGCTTCCCTAAAGAGATTTGGAACCCAAGAGCTCCTAAGAGGGGTATATCATTCCAAATTTTAACCATTAGATTGTGCTCTCATGTGTAAGAATGAAGTGGAAAAAAACAATTGTAATATAGATGGTTGTCCATGTGGACAATCATTTATACCACAAATCAAAAAGTTTTCACCGCCTTTTCAATTGTGAGAGTGTGCTCTATTGGTTATGACCAATGTAGGGTGGGTATTTAATTTGACTCCAAGTACTTGAAGGGTATTACGGTAGGGTATGTGTGTGTGTGTGTGTATATATATATATAATTGTGGAGGTGAAAAATACAAATCCCCACCCCTACCCCTACTCGAGACCCAATAATTTTTTTGCTACCCTCCCCCACCTCCAAACTTGTTTGTACATAAAATTGATATATCTATAACCGCAATAGCACATCACAAAAATGAAAAATAAATATATGACAAAAATCCAAATCCGTATCCTTGGTACATACCTAAAGGAGAACACTAGCAAAGTTAGGTTTTCATTTTCATTTTTAAGGTTAGAGTTTACTTATAACCCATAATCTTAGTGCCAATTAAATAGTTAAATGGAAATATGCCACAATCTAGTTTGTGGCTTTAAAATTTTGACCTTCTGCACAAGGTGCTGCAAAGGTTTGATTACATTGCACAAGACCATTGGCATTACCACCATGAAAAAACATGTGGAGGTTGAACATCTGACTTTGTTTATAAAGTATTTGGAGCATGTTGCTAGTCAACTTAATTCAACACATGATTGAAAACTAACTAGTAAAAAGTCTCGTTGCCATTTCTAAATTTATTGTTATTTTACTAACCAATTTGCAAAAGATCACTTCACATATAAGGCTTTCATGGAAGATGTGATGTTATATGTGGTTAAAAGATTTTTGCCATTGAGGACTATGGAAGCCATTTGGTTTCAAAGATTGGTGTACATGTTATGCCCAAGGGTGGTTTTCCCATCTTAAAAGGTTTTTGTTAAAGAAATTATGCCTACACTAATGCAAAACACTTTGGTGGAATATGTGCAATTCACATTAACCACTTACGTGTCAACCGCATCTACCTTTCATCTTTAGATAAAAAATATAACACATGACGTGTTTTTAATGGTTGTAAATTTCATTTTAGAGAATTGGGAACCCATGCATGTAACCATTGGTTTATTTGAAACATCTAATACTATTGATGCAATTATGGTAGTTCCTTGACAAGTTTATCTTTGTTTAAAAGGTTTTGGTGTATGTAAAGGATGAAGGGGCTAATTTTTAAACATGTGCATTTGCTTTAAATTATATTGTTTCTTGTAATGGCTTGGGGATGCCTAAGTTTTCTTGTGGAGCTTTCTTGGGACACACGCTTTCAAAAGTTTGCTAATATCTTATCATTGATGATAAAATAGCCTAGGAATTCAATTTTATGTCTATCAAGTCTATTCAAGTTGACATTCACAAGTGTATCACATGGCCTAAATGTATGGCAAAGGGAAGTAAGCTTGTGAGAAAACATGCATATATTATCAGTCAAGGCCCAAAAATTTGAACACATTGGTGAAAATTAGATGAGTAGGATTTGCTTCTTGATTTTTGTTTTTGTTTTTGTTTGTTTGCTTTTGCATTTTTCCCCTAAAGTTGCATGAAGACGCATGCAAGTTGTTTTAATTTATGGTTTAAGCTAGGTATTTTGTTTATGGGTTGCCATTATAGGTATCAAGTCAAGTTTTATTGTTTCAAGATGCCTTAGTTTCTGTTTAACAATAGCTTTTTGTTATTATCAACAAATAATGGTGTTGCAACATTGGGTACCCTCTCAAAGGACTTGCGCAATATGTGAAATTATCCTCAAAGTGTTGGCACCAATAGTAATTTTGTGTGATGAATAAGAATAGTGGACATTCGTTTCTTGGAGACACCTTTGCAATTTATCATTTCCACATCCTATGAATTGCACATCAAATTGTCTCTAACAATTTAGTTGATCCAATTGTAACTATTTTTAATGCAAAGTTGGAAGAGCTACAAATTTGCATGAAACATCAAATTGTAGAATTTATTCTACCTTTCAACTTTTTTTGCATGGTATTGATAGGAGAAAAGGTCATAAAATGTTGGTGCTTATGCTAGATCCTAAATTTAAAAGTATGTGTTTAAAGTCATGTCATATGTTAATCACAATAATGAAGTCAATTTGGTTGTTGATCATGATTCATAGTTGTTACCTTTATTGGTGGAGTGTTACAAATCATTAATGCCAACTACAATTGAGGAGCTAAGTTAGGTGCTAGCTTCATGAATGGATTCCAAAGATTTGTTTCACATTCTCAAAACAAATCTAAACACATTGAAACACCTTGTGTCAAGGAATTTCGACCTATCAATTCCACAATCGTCTATTTGATGTGGATTGCAAGTATGCCTTGAGTTGGTGGTGGACATAATCATACAAATTTATTGTTATTATTAAGTTGGCAAAACACATTTTGAATATTCCAACCTCCCAAATCAAAATTGACAAGATTTTTTCCATTGTTGGAGTCCTTGTTTTATAGATGTTCTCAAACAAAAAATCTTGACAAATTAATGTTTATCAACAAAAATGAGCCATCGGATCTGCACATTGGTTATTGTAAACATTTTGACTTGGCAAGTCCATGTGAAGTTAAATTTGATTTGATGGAAAAGCTTGAAGTTGAATTTGATGATGGAATGGATTATGAAAAGTTCCCAAAAGTTTTGTGATGCCATTCATTTGCCTCACTGCCCAACGAAGGTAAAACATGCCTTTTATTTTTTAATAGAGGTTATTTTGTTTTTGCATAAGTTTTTTGTTTCTAGGGGTTAAGTTTTAATTTTAAAATGTGAAAATGCATTCATTAAGGTTGTGTTGTGTGAATTTACATGTGTTTGGAAGTTTTTGAAAACTAGAAAGTTGATGGTGATTTGCAACTTCATGCAACACTCTATTTGGGTTATGATTCACTTGTGGTAGATGTATTAGTTAATCAAATTTTTAATAAAATTAATTTTTGATGGTTGTTGTTGTTGTGCCAACTAGTTATAATATGCCATGGGTGGAAATTTGTGAAATGAGTTGAAAGTGTTGAAATTCATAGTTGTTAAAAGTTTGTAAAAAACCATATTTTGACACATTGATTAAGATCATTTCACATTTTCATTTGGCAAAACATTGATGCATGTTTAGTTAACAAAACATTTTGGATTTATGAGCTTTAAAGTTGTTGTGAATCATCTCTAATAAAATTTCATGGAGCATGATAACTTACATTGTTTTTAATGATATAACCTTACCATTCAAGTGATTATGGATCCATTTTTTTTACAAATTATTCATCTATGTACAATGTTAATGTGCAATTTTTTTAATATATGTCTTTTGTTTTAATTGGTTTCCAATTCAAAGAATTAGAAACCTTGAATTGTGAATGGGTATTTCGTCGAAAATTGAATGATGGCCTTAATAAGGTATTTAAAAAGATATTTGTCAAAAAAAATCACAAATGCCCACCATAAAAATATGTCCACCCCATATCCATACCATGGGAAAAAATTCAAACATTCACCCCTAGGCAATTTTCTAATTGTAAGAAAAAACAAAAACCCACACCTTTGTGGTTATTTAGTTTTTTATTTTCCTAAACCTAGACCCAACATTGGTTAATTACAATTCACTTCCTCCCATGGGAGGTCCTAGGTTCAAATTGTGAAAACAACCCAACATTGTTAAACAATACACCCAATTAGCAATTTCTCCAAGCGTTATTTTTGCCACACTTGCTTATTATGCATAATGGTCAATTTTTAGAATGACCACCTTAAACTTGCCCGTTATGCATAAGAGGTGATTTTTAGAATAATCACATGAAAATCACTTAATACCCACACATTATGCAAAGGGTCAATTTTTTTTATAAAACCCACTGTATAAACCCCTTACTATGATTTAGGGTAGGTTTTAGCTTTATGTTTGTTTTTGTCAACTTTAGTTTCTAGTTGGTTAGGGGTGACATCAAAAGGGGTGCAAGGTTTAGGGTTAAGGGTTAATTAAGAGATAAAATACCTACCTAAATGCAAGTCTTCTTCAAACTTGGATATGGGTAGGGTATTAGTTAGTTAGTTTTTCCAAAGTGATATAGAGTTGTAAGGTCTTGATGGGTATTTACAAAGTTAACATTAACATTGGGTTAAAACCACCAATTTTGACGTTGGTTAATGAAAACTGAAATAAAATTAAGTTTTGCGTTGTGAAACTGATCCACAAATTTCATAGCTAAAACTGGAATTTATATTTTTTGAAGAATTGGATTTGGATTTTCAATTCCATTATGTGTGGAATTGGAACCAAGATTATTGGAACAATAATATTTAAATTTTAAATAAATAAATATTCTCTTAAAAAACTAGGACCAATGGTAACCATAGGTTAATTGCTAGTTTATATTTAATAATTATGAAACAAGAAATGTTTTTTTGAAGAACCAAACCCAAAATTGGATTCCTAGTTCAATATATGTGTAAAATCAGAATTGTTTTAATTTATTTTTTAAAATCTCCCAACACTAGTCAATACCAAGGAAGTAGGATATTTAACCAATTTTTATCAAAATCCATTTTGGGTAGGCTGGTTTGTAATACCTTGTCCTAGACCAACCCATTACTTGAGTCAAAAATGAATATCCAACCAACATTGATAATGTCAACCTTGTATCAATCTTATACCAATTTCAATACCGGGTATATGGTATATACCCACTTTATACTAGAAAAGAAATTGGGTTTAAGGTTTTTTGTAAGAAAATTTATTCACTTATGTCCTATCTTTGTGGTTTTTGCCCCAAACACTTTTTAAGAACACTATTATTAGCAATACAATCACTAGTGTAATTAGGCTTGGTGAAGCACTTCTTTACTTCAAGGTGACTAATGTAGCTTGTGCCTTTGGCCAAAGTGAGAATTAGTTACCCAACTAATTTTTCTTTTCAAAACCAATTTTGTAATTTCATTGAATCTCCAATGACCAAAACTACTCAAAATTGAATATTTGTTGCATCTTAGGTTAAGCAATTTTCAAATCACCTTCCTTTAATCTTACTTTAGGTCCCTTCCTAGGGGTAGGTTAGTGACAAAAATAATGAAAAAGTTAGTGAAGTAGTAAAAATGGCTTAAAATTTACAGTTACTAAAAAGTTTACAATGATAGTTGCCATTGTAAGGTTGTTGTTATTCATAGATGGCCCTTTATGTAAGGACTTTAGGGTTAGTACTTTAGAGGTAGGTACCCCTGTTCAAGGACTTAAGGTCATAATTAACACAACATGCCCAACTTTTTAACCCGTCCAACAAAAAACTTGCAATCTTCCATCTTTTTCATTGTCGCACCCTTTGTTCATTTAAACACCTTCACCTTCTTGAATTCTACTAAAGCTTTGTGTTCATTTTCTTGATCTCTATGCAAGCTTTGTGTTCATCTATTTACACTCACACTAATCTTTATTCAAGCTCTACACTCACTCATGCTTTTTGCTCAATTTTCATTTTGTGTTTTATGTTATTTATTCATCTTGTTGCATGCTCTTTGTTACTTTTGTCGAACTCTCTTCATTCATTTTTCTTGATAGGCGATTTCATGTTTTCTTGCACTCCTTCAACTCATGACTATTGCATTCCTATGCTTTGTATGCACATTGTTTGCTTCTATTCTAGTTTTTGTTTTTTCTTATTTTCAAAATTTTTAACTTTTGGTTTTTTGTTTCTTTTGTAGGTGTTTGGTTTGTGTTTCTTTTTCAATTGTTGAATTCAATTTCAAGAAATTAAAATTTCTTCATGTGTGCATCCTTGTGTATTTTTGTAAATAATTTTACCAAATTTTTTTTTTCATCATGGTTTTTCAGTCCTTTGGTTGTTGATAAAAAATTTCAACATGATGTCGACATTGAAAATTTCATTGTTGGTTTTTTTTTCCAAGTTGTTTTGTAATCACATCATGCTTTACTTCTATGTACGTTATGAATCTAAACCTTTAGAATCCCCATTTCCTTTCCAATCCACAAAAAACAAAAAACATTTTCATGTTTTCATCAATTCTATGATTTAGCATCATGCCATATTGTCTTCTCTTTACAAAATTTTTTTAACAAAGATTTCAAGGATTGGGTAAAGGCCAGGTCTACAACTTGGTATCCTCATTTTTTTGTCACGTAATATAATGATGCAAGATGGATCGAACATTTTAGAGTTCATAGAGGATTTGTGAATGTGTTGAGTTTCAAATTGAAAAATTTAATGGAAAAGAAGAAAATTCAATACATGTGTATAGTATCAATTGGGATTCATGTGGCATGTTTTTTTTATAAACTTGCCCATGGACTAGAATGTTTTCAATATAGTGAGATGTTCGCCATTGGTAAGTCAATTGTGGTTTCATTCATGCAATCAATGTTGTTTTTAGAAACTAGATCAAGTGGCTAGAGGGGGAGGATTTGTTTGAGGTCATGATTGGGTTCAAAAACTTTTCCGGTCTACCATCTGTTCATGGCGCCATTGATGTCATGCGAGTCCATATCTATAAGCCCAAAGGCCCTTTTAATGTAGAACAAACAACTTTGTTTAGCTAGGAATGTTGTTGAAAATTCATTTGGTATCTTGAAAAAGAGTTTTAGAAAGTTGCTTTTAAAAAGTAACTTGAACATTTTATTTTTACCTGATGTTGTGGTGTGTTTTTGCATTATTTACAACATGATTTTGGATGGGAAGGACAAAGATATTGAGATATTGATGACTCAGTTGGAGTTGGAGATTGATGCAAACAATGTGGCCTTACGTTGTAGGATATATCTAATGCATAATGGATTCATGTAGAACATGCTATTGAAAATGACCTTGAACCAAAGTTGTAAGGTTTTGGAATTTTAAGAGTAGATCAATGAGTTCTTTTGGAGTAATACCTTAGAAACAAGCCTCACATAGGCAATTGAATTATTTGGAATCATGCTTTTACATTATAGAACCAAAGATCAACCTGAATTTTGATTTTTTTGTCATGCTCATGAATGAATCATTTGTAAGTTATTTCAAACTTGTAATTTGCTATTTATTTATGTTCATATTGTTGCCATGTTATTATTGCAATGTCAAGTTGCCCCATGAAAAGTTCAATTTGTCTTTGGCATCACTTCCCCTTGCATTCCCTCATCTTCCTATAATGAATATGATTCAAAGTGACAAGGTGTAAGCAATAGTGGCTTGTTGTGAATGAACACATGACACATTGCATTGCTAAGACAAGGAAGAACAATGACCATATCCTTGCTTGTCTTGTGGATTTTTTTGTTTTGACATTTGTAATACTTTAGTTAATTTTTGATTATGCATTCTTGGATCTTCATGCAACACTTTTTAATTTCAAGTTGCATGAAATTTATGCAATCCATCGTTTCCATTACAATTTTCATGTTTTTGTTTGTTGCATTGATTATTAACGAGAACATATTTGACCACTTACATTTGACTCATGTGCTTCCAGGTGGAATTGGGGTTGTTATCGAAAGTTGTGAAGTGTGAACTACAAATGCATTTGGAGCATGTGATAAATTGACAAAAATCGGGGAATGTTGAAGACTACTTGCAAATTCATCAAGGTTCACAACATTAGTCTTCTCCCAAGCACTTGCAATTTGTTGTTCATTTGGAAGTTGTTCCTTAATTAAATAATCATCACCAAGAAGCTTTTCTATGAAAGATTGATGTTGTGTAGAGTCTTGTTTTTCTTGTGTGTTTGGTTCAAACATTGACACAACAAAGTTTCCTCCCCTTTTGCTTGTAAATCCTTCACATGAATCAGAACAATAATAATCCATTCACCTTGAAATACTTCGATCACTTCATAAAAATCCTTATTGAATTGTCTTATTAAATAATATTGATCGTGTTTTTCAAGAATCATCTCTCATAACAACATGTGATGGCCTATTCCTTTGTGATAATCTGACAAATTTTGTAATTTGAGTTCAAATCATTTCATTTGTCCTTTCACATCTTTCCATTTCAGGGAATTTTGGAATGGACAATCTTTTGGAATTCATTTGCAATCATGTTCCAATGTTGTGCGATAGGCACCATGTGCATTTGTGGATCTGTCAGTCGTTTCTAGGCTGCATGTTGAACATGTTTGTATTGTATGAGAGCTAACACTTCTACCTGCTCCCAATTTTTGTGCCTTTGATGCGCTAGTTTTTAATTTCCTTTCACCTTTGATGATCCTCTCCCTACACCACTCCCTCTTGTTGACATTGATGTAGCACCTATAGATGTGAAGTTCTTTGTTTCCATTGCAAATTGATTGTTATTTGATGTTGTTCTAATGCAAACTAACTAGCTATTTGCTATTTAATGCAACACATAATTGCAGAGTGATGTTGCGATGAAATGAAATTGCAAAAGTGAAGTTATGATGTTCAGCAAAGCTTGAAGGATTTGGTGATGGTGCAGCTAGCTTGTGGGCGGCAAAAATTGGGAAGTGGGGGAGTTTGGATCAAGCAGAGGGAAAGGGTATGACGATTAATAACTTACCTACCTAGTTTTCAGGGTGATAAGATATCATCATATATAGTAGGAAAAATCTTCGAATTTTGAAGATTTGAAAATACACAACCAACGCCTTATTAATATGTGAAAGTCATGGTGATAACTTCCCATGTAGACATGACACATAGGCTACTTACCTACCTGACTGGTCTATGTATGAACAAACATAGTAATTTACGCTGCTATTAACGCAGTTATTGGCACGTACGTATGAACGTAGCTTCACAAAGGAATTTCCAACAATACCAAGAGTGCACCCAAATTCCAGAATCCAATGAGTGTATGGGCACAACGAAGATGTGTCTGGGCACACCACCACCCAAACACATCTTGGACAGGCAAAAGGGCAGCCAGGGGGAAAAAGAAGAAGCAAGGCAATAGAAAAAACTACTGCCTGCAATAACAACTATATGCACATATAATGTTAGGGGAGCAGCCCTCTTGCAGTTAGTTCTGACAACAAAAACTTGAATGTTCAGCAGCAAGAGTTGAGATATCCCTGAACAAGCAAATTGATAGTTCATAACTACTCCTGAAGAGTTCGACTTAAGTAGTTGGAGCATCTCAACTCAAGCGGTGCTGACTGAGTACATGACCCTCCAAAAAATATTTTTCACATCCAAGTTTAGTTGTTTACTTTCTTTTGCAACCCCAACAAGAAAACTGAAACTGGGACAGCAAATTAGGAGGGGAACTATACTAATAGCAAAACCACCTGGACCAATCATCATATATGATGGGCCAATCAGAAATACTGAACAGCAGTCAGATCACATTGATTACAGTCTTTTCTGTAGGTGCACAACTGTGTTGAGCCTTTTACCAGCCACTGTATACCGTGCAATGACTGAGCTAAAATCATTTTACTGCATGTGATGAGCCAAAGGATCACATACAACTGAGCACCACTGGAGATTCTCTTATAGTTGTTGTGGGTACTTTTTTATGGTGGGTTTTGTTTTTCCGTGCAACAAATGAATTTTTGTGCAGTACTTTCTTTCTTTCTCAACAAACACAATCAGTGTTTTTCAAGTACATAACCCCAAAGCTCACAAATGGATGGGCAAACATACATGACAACAATAGCAAGAATTTATTTATTTTTTTAATTTTTTTTTGGTGTGCATACCTGCATAAATGCAGTTTGTCTTTTGTTCTCAGAGGGTTTTTTGAACTTTTCTCAATTAGGGTCTGACTCTCTAAACCTCATCCATGCATTGTGGCCCCCCTGGATCTGAATCACAATAATTTCAGTACTTATTTCACAGGTTCTGATATACCCAAGTACCTTGGCAGCAGCTTCAACACTAATCATATTATTTTCAGACATGTTGAAATTTTCCCCTCTAAATTTTATTTATTTATTTATTTATTTATTTGCAAAGAAAAAAAAACTTAACAGGAAAAATAAAGAATCTTTTAGATCTGTTTGGAATATTCCACTTGGGGGGGACATGGAATTTTTTTACAATAAAAATTAAATTATTCAATGCTGAAATGTTGAACTTGTCATGGTACTATGGTAGTTGCCGAGCTTTAGTGGACCCTTGGCATTAAGAAGACTGGGTTTTGCGGAGGTTTAAGAGCAGCTCCACTGGCAGCAGAGCAGTATAACACAGCCTGTAAACTGTCATCTGGATGAAGTTCAGCATGGGTGTGGTGGTGTCCAGCAAATTAATTTATAATTTTGGATGATCAATTTGGATGAAATTCAGCAGGGGTATGGTGGTGTCCAGTAAATTAATCATAATTTTGGATGATTAATTAATTAGTTGGTGGATCTGCTCTTTATTACCATGCATTCAGCTTCAGACTTCAGACTTCAGACCTAATCTGTTTGTAGAAAGAGTTCTTGTAAGTAAAATAAGTGTTTTGCCAGGTTAGGTGAGATGATGTTCCCTTGGTAGTGTAGTAGTAGCCCTAGAGGACAAGGTGTTTTTTTTAATTGTCATGGAATTTGAGATTCCTTATGAGTTTTTAAGTGCACCTTACCCTTTTTGATTTGGTGAAGATTGCCATTCAGGTTAAGTTAGGGTTTAAACCCCTAAACCCTAAAACCTAAACCCTAGATCAAGTTCACTTCCTTGTCAAAAGTAATACCCTCAATTATCAATTTACCCTATATGTTTTATGTGCTATTTATTATTCACATATTATATGTATGAAATTCAGTTTTCAAATTCCCAACTTGAGATTCACTTAGTATAATACCGTAGTGGGTTTTTAAAGTTCAGGTTTTAAATTTTTTTTTCCTATGTAATTTCGGACGTGAAGATAAAATTTTAAAATTTAATTCTTAGAGCTTGAAATTTTTGCGTGGATATGTTGTAAAAGGCCCAACTTCATAATCAAAGTCCCAATTGGAAGGAAGTCTTTTTTTTTTGGTTTTTTGAAGAGCCATGGTTATGAGAGTAAAGAACCTCCCCCTCCCAAGAACCAAAGGGGGGACTTGGTGCCATTTCTAATACACTGGGTTTCAAACAAATCTAACTAAAAGTATTTAATCTATTTATTCATTTGTTTATTTAATCTATTCATAATTGTGTTTGCATTATGTTTGCATTTAATGCTTCTCCATTAATTGGGTGGTGTTGGCTTTTTATAATATATATGTATATATAAGACCATTTTAGGGCAACAACCTTTAATTATAAAGTTGTTGAATATGACAAACCTCCTTGATTGAGTTATTAGAGATTTGTGACTTTTTTTACCCACCAAAATTCCAATTTTAGCTGGGGTGGTCATTGGTTGTATTGACAAGCTATGGATCACCACAAAACATGGGATCAAGAGATCAAACTTCTTAAAGGATAAGACAATATTAGCCCATTTACCCTACTACCTACATAAGATGAATGAATGCTTAGTCTTAGTATCAAAACATGTTACTTCTACCCATGCCTTTTATTTGTGTAACTAGGCTAGGTGGTTGGGTTTAGAGTAGTGTTGAGTGTCCCTAGATTCTAGGAGTGGTTCCTAAAATTTTCAAGGTTGGTTAAACTAATAATGTTAAACTAATACAAAGTAGTCTACTTTTGATTTCTAAATTACATTAATAAGTTTGTTGAGGAATAAAATCATTTTCTCATTGCTATATGATTTCATGTTGAAATTGTATCTATCACCTTGAAATATGGTCTCTTGTCATCCTTGAATTCAATCCTAAAATATCCGGAAATCTATCCTATTTTTTCTAAACAATTTTGAGTGGGTTCAGAGTACTCAAAATCATTGTCTCCTACATTGCAATTTGGGTACCCACCCAACATTGGTTAACAACATTTGGAGGTTTTTTTAAATGACTTTTTTTTTTTTTCCCCTTTGTTGTAGCAAGTAGCAAACC
>Ga0209208_10009937_pt1 | contig 12442 bp, 10 predicted proteins | sample S1TSphfallax_3_FD_187694 | JGI IMG/M metagenome (GOLD analysis project Ga0209208, IMG submission 187694) | Host-associated microbial communities from peat moss isolated from Minnesota, USA - S1T2_Fd - Sphagnum fallax MG (SPAdes) (version 2) | ecosystem: Host-associated > Plants > Peat moss >...
ACGACATTCCGGCCATTCGGGTACGCCCCTCAGGTCGGTTACCCCTCTTCGCGTGTTCCTACGCTAAGTCGGGGTGCTCGGGAATCCCGAACGCGCGGTGCCTCCGCGATATTTCCGCAGACTGAAGGCACTAAAAAAGGTCGACCTCATGGATCAGATGATTACCCGGCGTAACTTGGGTCTCGTCGCCGTCGGCGTCTTCTCGATGGGAGCGGCGGCTTTATCCGATGCCGCCGACCCCGCCGAGGATGCATCGGGCGGCGATTGGCTGGCGACCATCAAAGCGCAGCATAAGGAGTTGGATCGGCTCTTGAGCGTGGTCAAGTCGGCCAGCACCCACGAGTCGCGAGTCGCCGCATTCAAGAAGTTTGCGGTTTATCTGACGGCCCATTCCATCGCGGAGGAGACGAGCGTTTACCCGGCCCTCGCGATCACGGGTTCCGAAGCCGCTTCCAAGCAGCTCTATACCGAACAAGACGACGCAAAGGTGCTGGTGGCCCGCATCGGCGACGCCTTGTCCACGGGCCACGACGCCGACGTCCCGGCACTGCTAGACACCTTGGGCAATGCGCTGCATGCACACGTGGCGGAGGAGGAGAACCAGGATTTCCCGCCCCTCAAAGCCAAGGAAGACGCGGCGATGAACGCCAGACTCACGGAGGAGTTCAAGCAGACTTTTCACCGCGCCTCGGCGTGAGCGGACCTCAGCCTATCAGGAGATCCAGCCCGCGATCGTCGGCGCATCCCATTCCTGGATGATCGGCGGGCTCGCGTTGAAGTTGCTGTAGCGTATCCACATCGGTCGCACGCGCCAGTACACTAGTCCGGGCCAACGCTGGCGCGTGGGACCATCGGGGAAGCGGTCGAAATACGCGGCCTGCACCGCCGCCAGTTCGGTCTCCTTAGGAACGTCGGCGAGGCCTTCGTATTGCACGGTGCATTCATGCTCCCAGCCGATGACGAATGCGACGCGGGGATTCTGCACGAGATTCTGATGCTTGCGAGACTGGGTCACGGTGTCGAACAAGAGCTCCCACCGATCGGTGACTGCGACGCCGATCACGGCCGCTTGGGGGGCGCCTTGCGCCGAGACGCTTGCCTCGACCGCCCAGGGCTGAGCGCGCATGAAGGCTAGCAACTGACTCGGACTCAGGGGCAGATGGGATTTGCTCATCGGAGCATTCTGCGCCTAGAGCAGGAGCGTCGCCACGGAGTCGCCGTTGATCGTCATGCAGCCGTCCGCTGGTCTTCCGCTTCGCGACCTTCGCGCGTCAGTGCTGAGCAGAATAGGAGGGGACCTCGCGGTTAGTCGGTAGCAATTCAGGGAGGAGACAGAAGGCGCTCGGTGAGTTCGTCGAGCTCCTTCAGGGTGTGCACCAGCAGATCGCCCGTGGCTCCCCCTGGGCCGATATTCCCCGTCTTGATGGCCGTGAATGATTGACGGGCAATCGCGTTGAGCCGCTTCTCGTCGGCGATATAGTTCACGAGGCGCTCTTGCAAGGTTTGCGCACGGGCGTCGGCGGTCACTTGGCTCGCCGCCCCGAACGCGACGACTGCGTCGGCAATCGCGTTGTCGAGACAGCGGTTGAGCGTCCGAAACTCATCCGTGGAGATGGCGAGCCCCCGTTCGACCGCCAACGCCGTCACGGATTGACACACATCCCCATACTCATGCACGACTTGATCGACGGTAAAACCTTGCCGCAACAATTCAGCGCCATGGATCGCGGCTGCGCGCCCGATAGCCGTCGGTGCCGGCGCGGGTTCTGAATCGCCATTGCGAGCAGAAGTTGTTTGCTCGACTTTAAGGGTTTCGGCCAATTGTTCGAGAAATAGCGGCACGCCGTTCTCAAGCTCGGTCTCGGTCCCGGTCTCGGTCCCGGTCTCGGTCCCGGCGAGCGCAGAGCGTTTGACCCCTTTCGCCAAACAGTGGGCGATCAATAACTGACGATTCGCGGACACGAACTCGTGCAACATTCTGATACCGTAGCCAGAATTCCATGGGAAGTCTGTACGCCATCGCACATGGCTACAAAATTCTATTATGCAAAAGCAAAACCGGATTTTTTTTCTTTGGCGACGTACATGGCATCATCCGCGCGTCGAATGAGCTCAGCTGCACTCGCTCCGTCTTTCGGAAACACCGAGATTCCGATACTGCCATTCACCCGGAGATTGACGGCGCCATCCCGCCCAGACACCTCGCAGGGCGCTTGAATCGCGGCCAGAATCTTTGCGGCAATCATCGCTATGGGCGTTAGCTCATGCAGCGGCGCAATCAGGCATAAGAACTCATCCCCGCCAAGACGGCTTACCGTATCCTCGTGACGCGTCGTGTGCATGAGGCGAAGTGCAATCGACTTGAGAACAGCATCGCCCGCCTCGTGCCCGTAGGTATCGTTAATGCTCTTGAACTCGTTCAAATCCAAGAACATCACAGCCAGCATCCAGTCATGCCGAGTCGCCTGGGCGATGCCATGTTCCAGCCGATCATGGAACAGCACGCGGTTCGAGAGCCCCGTCAAATGATCATGCAGGGCAGCATTGCGCGAGCCTTCTTCCTGCTCGAACGCGGCAGCCAGTTGATGATTGAGGAGCGAGCGCTCTCTGATTTCGACCTGCAGAACCCGATTAAGCGCTGTGAGTCTTTCGGCGGCATCGCGCAGGTGCCGGGTCGCGGCCGTATTGTGGCCGAGCACCTGACGAACCCCCGGCGGGATCTCGCTATTTAAGAAAGTCTGCTTCATCCCAGCACTCGCCGCGATTACCGCAGCGGCGGATTGCTGGACGAGGCCTCGTATATGCTCGCTTTGCGAAAGCATTTCAGCCAGGGTGGACCGGTTCGCGCCATCCTCGCTCGTCCTCACGATTCCGCTTTCTTCAAGTTTGTCCAAATCTTGGGTCTCCGACTGTCGGCATTGAAAATGCCGCGCCGTGGAATCTATCGCTCGGATAATAAACCTCGTTCCTTGCCCGACTATACGCCCTGCATTCCGCCATCCAAGCACAAAGAACGACGACTCCTCGAGAGTCCTCGGACGAGCGGATGGGTGCGGGACCGCGACGCTCGCAAAGCGATCGTCAATAGTAGGCGGTGAGTCAACTCCTCGATTCCCTCGTTTTGCGTGGCTACGTAGACCGGTCGATCGACCCGATCGATCGCCGCCGGATGCGCCTGAATCTGCCGGATAGGGGAAGGGAGCTCGCCACAGTATGCCGAACAGGACAAGCTTGAACTCGCATGGCCATTGCAAGAAATGGCGTATGGCTCGCGGGAATGACGCCAACACCGAGGGGATGACGATCAACGGCGTGCTGCTCACCGAACTGATTCGCGCCTATGAGAAGTAACGGGACAAGCCTCAAGAACGCGACCGCCGGGCCGATACGCAAAGGATGTCGTTGGCGCGAATCCTATAGATCCCATGTCACTGAATCGGCTCAGATGGAGCGCCACCGCGATCTGCACCTTGTCCTTGATGTCGCGCGCGTCGCTCGCCGCCGACGTGAATAATCCGACGGGATTGCCCATCTACCCACACGTCGACCACGCGCAGCTGGAGGATCGGTTGAGGACCGACTATCTGGGGCGTTGGTGCATGCACTTCTCCGCCCGAAGCTTTGATTCTCTCGCAACGGTCGAGAACTGGTACCGCCGCACGCTCTCGAGCGCCAGCGAGACCGATCTCGGTCATGATCGAGACTATCAGCGCAGCTACGCGGCGCTCGATGGCATCAAACTCACGATGAATCTCGGCTTCGTCGCCATATATCAAGCCTCTAGCGGCGCCGTCACCTCTGTGGACATCGTTCGCTGCGGCCCCATCGGATAACGGATCGCCGACAGGGCACTTGATGGGCCAGGGACATAAGACGAAGTGGCGACCAAGCCTTTTATCTCGCATCTCTCGTCGCACCCCAATGCATCGCCACTTGCGCCGCGCCGCAAAATTTTCACATCGGCGTCACACGCTTGAGACTTTTGTCGAGCATACCGATCACATAGAATCATAGCGAGTCGCGACGCGACCCTATAACACCCCACCATGACCGGGAGTGATCAGTGAACACAAGGACCGTTGTCTCGCTGCTTGCTTGCCTTTTCTTGATGCTGGACGTCGTCCATGCTGCACCGAACGAAGCGATGGACGCCTTGGCGAGCGAACTCGCCGATCTCGATGCGCAAGTACGCGCCTCCGCGCCAGACGACGACGGGGATGGACGCTTGGCGCTGCTGCAGGCACGCCATGAAGTGTTCGATCGCCTGGCCACCCTCGGCCTCGGAGCCGTGGCGCCCTTGCGCCTGACGGCCGCCGAGCGCAATCGTTTCGTTGCGGGGCAACCGGCTGCCGCCGCGCTCATCGAGGACGACGTCGACATCACCGGCGAGACACAGCAATTCGTTGCCGATGACTTCGCCAATCACCGCGCTGAAACGCATTGGCGCCTCGTGACCGACGCAGGTCGCTACGAGTTGTACTTTGGGGCCCAAGGGGCGCCGGCCGGCTTGGTCGCAGGCGGCACGCTGCGGGTCCAGGGTCTGCGTAGCGGGCTCGGTATCTCGGTCGATAAAGCCTCGGTGGCGCGACCTGGCGCGGCCGCGGCGAGCGCGACTGCGCTCACATGCGCCACCACGGGTCCGCAAAATCTCGCGGTCTTGCTCGTGACGACGCCGGCGAATCCGACGTTCCCGTCAGACTGGACACCGGCTTTTTTTGAGCAGAGCTTTTTTGGGACGACGGGCCTCGGCTTGAATACGTTTTTCCAGCAGGCCTCTTATGGGCAGACGAGTGCCACCGGCTCAGTGTTCGGGCCGTTCGCGCTGGCGAACAATTACACCTGCGGGGTCAACGACGAACAGCTCATGAGCGACGCGGTCGCGGCCGCCTCCGCGACCGTGAACTTCAGCCAATACACACGGATCGCGGTCGCATTTCCCGTCCAAACCTGCACCTACGGCGGCTTGGGCTCGATTGGCTGCGGCACCGGGTTGATTGCGAATCAGTCGGTCTCCGAGGCGTGGTTTCCCATCTTCTCTTTCCAGCAAACGAACGAGTTCATCTCAATATCCGCCCACGAACTCGGCCACAACTTGGGATTGAACCATGGCAACACCGACGATTACGGCCCGATCGCGCTGGGACCGCTCGATCAATCCGGTGTCGATGTGGAATACGGCGACCCTTACACCGTCATGGGGGCGAATTACAACGTCTCGGGTGAATACGTCGGCGAGCACAAGGCAACCCTGCTCGGATGGCTCCCGTACGGGGCATTCGAGGAAATCAGCACGACGGGAAACTACTCACTTGCGCCGTTCGAAAATCCGGGTGGTGTGAAAACGCTGCGGGTCATCCGCAATCAGGCCACGGGAGCCTCGCTCTGGATAGAGTATCGGCAGCCGCTCGGAATCGTGGACACGACGTTTGAAAACTTCACTGCGGGCCAATCCAACGTTTACTCGGGTGCGAGCATTCGCTACGAAGACCCCAACCTCGATAGCCGACACACCTATCTGCTCGACCTCGCGCCGATCGAAATACCGAATGACTTCGAAACGTCGGCCCTGCTGCCCGGACAAGCATGGTCCGATCCCTATTCACCGCTGACCATCTCGGTGCTCGCAGCCGACCCCACGGGTATGGCCCTGCACGTCAGCTACGACCCGAGCTGCGCGACGCTCGCGGCCTCGTCCACGAGTCCGCCCGCGACCGGCCTGAGCGGTACCGTGACCGTCACGGCCCCTGCCAGCTGCGCATGGACCGCGACCACGGCTGACTCCTGGATCACGCTCGGCTCGGGCACGAGCGGCACTGGCAACGGCGTGGTCGAATTTCTGGTGGCGCCGAATGGTGCGCCTACGCAGCGCACCGGCTATGTCACGGTCGAGCGCCAATCTTTGGCCTTGACGCAGAGCGGAATCGGGCCGGTCTATGTGCCAGCGCCGAGCGCCGGCCCCGTGCAAGGCACACGCGGCTTGCTCAGCTTTACCGTGCAGGATGCGCAAGGACTCAACGACGTTTCGAACGTCAGCATCAACTTCAACGATTTGCCCAACAGCGGTTGTTCGGTGCTCACCTATGGCGCGGAGTATCTCGGCGGCTTCTACCTGGTCAGCGACGACGGGGAACATTATCTGCCGTTCAATGGCGCCTCCTCGGTCTCGAACAGCCAGTGCACGCTCTACGCCGACAGCACGGAGTCGATCTCCGGCGATACCCTGACCGTCTCTTTGGATATCCAATTCGCGAGCGCTATCGGCGGCGCACACGTCGGGCGTGCCGTAGTATCGAGTACTGCGGAAGGCAATATCGGTCCGTTCGTCGTCGGGCGCTGGCAGGTCCCTTTTACCGGGCCGTTGGCAAGTTCGGGCACCGGTTATCTCGAATTCGGCAGCGTCGGCGTGGGGCTGAGCAGCGCCGCGCAGGAGGTGACGTTCCAAAATGCCGGTGGCACGGCGATGACGATCGAAAACGTCACGTTCACCGGAGCCGATCCCAGTCAGTTCAAACAAACGAACAATTGCGGCGCGCAACTGGCCGCCGGCGCCACGTGCATATTCACCGTGACGTTCGCTCCGACGGTGCAAGGATCGCTGAGCGCCACCCTGAGCATCGGCGATTCTGCGTATGGCGCGCCCCACCTGGTTTTGTTGCGGGGTACGGGCGAGTACACCTTGAGTCCCGCCGTGACGAGCGTTGCATTTCAGCAAGAGCTGCTGAACACCACGAGTCCGGCGGCAAGCATCGTCTTCACCAACGTCGGGGCGAGCACGCTGAGCCTGGCATCGATCGAGGTCACCGGGACCAATGCGGTTAGTTTCTCGCAGACCAACAATTGCCCGGCGCAGCTTGCGGCCGGCAAGAGCTGCACGGTCAAGGTCAAGTTCACGCCCACGAGCAGCGGTGTCGACGTCGCCGCGCTGACGATTTCCTACATACCGACCGGTAAGACCGCGTTTCCTGTCAGCGTGAGCTTGAGTGGCGACGGCGTCAGCACGGTCTCCGCACCGCTGTTGTCCCTGGCAAGTGGTACTTTCGAGGGTATGCAGTCGCTCACGATCAGCGATCCGACCAACGGGGCTACGATTTATTACACGACGAACGGCACGACGCCGACGACGAGTTCCGCGAAGTATTCAGCCCCCATCACCTTGAGCAAGACCACCGAGATCGAAGCGATCGGGGTCGTTGCGGGTGCGCCAGCGTCCAGCATCAGCACGGGTCACTACACCATCGTCGATCCGGCGACCACGACCGCAAGCCTTACGGTGACGCCTTCGAGCGGCACTCTTGGGACCGTGTTCACCGCGCAAGTCACGGTGCAAGCGGGCGCCACGCCGGTGTCCTCGGGTTCCGTGCTGTTCTACGAGGACGGGCTCTTCGTGTCGAGCGTACCTATCGTCACGAACACCGGTACAGCGGTGCTGAAAACGGCGTCACTCCTACCCGGCAGCAATGCCGTCACCGGAAGATACGCGGGGGATAATCTCGATCAAACCGCGCTCACGCCCGCCGTGACCGTGACGCTGAGCCCCGACTATGCGACTAGCGGCACCTTGACGAGCAGCGGCACGCAGGGCTCGTACAGCTTGGTCGCCAACTTCTCCGCGGCCGGCGCGGGCCAGCCGAGCGGAACAATCGTCTTCAACGACCTCTCGACGCATACCGTCCTGGCAACGGTCAGCCCGACCGATATCAACACCGTGTTTTTGGGGACGACAGACCTCCATCCGGCGAGCGGTACCAATGACATTGCCGTCGGTGACGTCAACGGCGATGGACACTTGGATGCTGTGTTTGCGAGTTACAACGGTACCAGTAATTGGATCAGCGTGAGCTTGGGGCACGGCGACGGGACTTTTTCCGTTCCTGAGGCCATTACGACCCTCCCGGGTGACAATAACGGTGGACCGGCCGTTGCGCTTGCGGATGTCAATGGCGACGGCAAGCTCGACGTGCTGGCGGCGTCTTGGGCAGGTTATGGCGTCGCCGTCTTCCTCGGTCATGGCGACGGCACCTTCGGTGCCGAAGCCGACTATCCGGTCGCTAGCGGTTACGCGAACTCCATTGCGGTGGGTGACTTCAACGGCGACGGCAAGATCGACATCGTCACGAGCGATCCATTCGGCTCGATTGTCAGCATCCTCTTGGGCAACGGTGACGGCAGCTTTCAGGCGCCTGTGCCCTACGCCACGGATGTGACACCCGAAGCGGTCGCCGTCGCGGATTTCAACGGCGACGGCAAGCTCGACGTCGCGGCGAGCAACACCACCGGCACCGTGAGTATCTTCCTCGGTAACGGCGACGGAACTTTTCGAACTCTCGCCCTGATTCCGGTCTCCGCATCGGGGCACTACCAAGGCGCGCGCGGCATCGCCGCGGCCGATTTCAATCGCGACGGCAACGTGGATCTCGCGCTCGGCATTTGGGACAGCGAATCCGTGGGATTGTTGCTCGGCAATGGCGACGGCTCGTTCCAGCCCGTGAAATTGCTGTCGACCCCGAACGCCACGCCGAGCGGTGTCGCGACCGCTGACCTCAATCGCGACGGCAATCCCGATATCGTCGTGGCCAACTACAACGGGAGTGTCGCGACCGTGCTGCTCGGTAACGGGCTGGGGACTTTTCAGGTCGACCAATATCCGGTCGACGATGGCTCCTCCTCGGTAGCCCTCGGGGATTTCAATGGCGATAGTTTGATCGATCTTGCCACCGTCAGTTCGACGCTGGGTTCGAGCAGCGTGCGCCTCGCCCAATCCGTCTTCAGCGCATCGCTGTCCGGAGTCGCGTTGCCGGGCGTGCACAACGACCAAGTCGATGCCGTCTACGCGGGCGGCGGAACCTTGCAGGCCGCGACCACCAATACGCTGACGCTCGCGTCGAATCCGTCGGCCGCGGCCACGCCGGTCTTTGCCCCGGCCGGTGGCACCTATAAAGCTGTGCAGAACGTGTCGATCAAGGATGCCACTCCCGGCGCCGTAATCTATTACACGCTCGATGGCACGCTGCCCACGACCGCCGCGGCGCTATACCTCGGCCCGATCGCCGTGACGCGCAGCGAGACCATCAAGGCGCTCGCGGTGCTCGGGGGTTATGCCAACTCGGCCGTGGCCACGGCCGCCTACACCATTGCGCTCCCAACCGCGGCGCCGAGTTTCGATCCACCGGCCGGGGGGTTCAATACGGCGCAAACGGTCAGTATTCTGGACGGCTCGAGCGGTGCGGTCATTTACTACACGACCAACGGCAGCACCCCGACTACGGCCTCGAGCCAGTATGTCGCGCCGATCACAGTGGCCGCGTCGGAAACCCTCAAGGCGGTTGCCCTCGCACCGGGACAGAGTCTCTCGCCCGTTGCGACAGCGGCTTACACCATTTCCGCGACCACCGCGACCCCGGAATTCAGCCCGCCGGCGGGTACCTACGCAACGTCGCAAACGGTGACGATCACCGACAACACCAGCGGCGCCGTGATCTATTACACGACGAACGGCACGACGCCGACGGATAAATCGACTCCCTACACCGCACCGATTGCGGTCGCGGCGACGGAGATCGTCAAAGCCATTGCGCTCGCGAGCGGCCGGCCCAACTCGGGCGTCGGCTCCGCCAAGTACACGATCACGGCTGCGGCGGCAGCGCCGCAGTTCGAGCCGGTGGGCGGCAGCTATACGTCGGCACAGTCCGTGACGATCCTCGACACGACGCCCAACGCGACCATTTACTACACGACCGATGGTACGACGCCGACGACGGCCTCGAGTGAGTATCTGGGTCCGCTCAACGTTGCGTCTTCGGAGACCATTACGGCGATTGCGGTCGCGACCGGTTACAGCACCTCGCCCGCGGCGGCCGCGACCTATGTGATTTCCTCGACTCAGGTCCGATAACTGCCGCTCCGCTGCACTTGACGCTGTTCATCGTCGGCATTTTTGCCGTTCTTGTGAACTGCGTCTCAAATTAAGTCAAGTCACGGTGGAGTTGAAACCGTGACCCGTGTCATCTTCCGGGCCCGCGTTGCGTGACGTCTGTCATAGAGGGCGACGGGAGAACAGGTTTCAAACGATCATTTGGAGAGATACGACCATGAAGAAGATCATTGCCACTGCCATCGCCGCTGCGTGTGTCTGTGGTGTTGCCCAAGCGCAGACGACGATCGATGTTCCGGATTTCGTCAACCAGACGATCTATACCGGCACGCTATACCAGACCTCGTTCGCGGTCGGCGGCGATCTCGGGAACGTCTTGATAGAAGGGTCGGCAACTGCGGCTCCTAACGTGACGGGCATCGTCCTGGTCACCCCCTTGGCCGGCGGAGCCCCCGTCGTCGAGGATTTGAACTTCGCGGCCGGCAACACGACCGGTAACTACAACTTCCAGTTCCAGAATCTGTCGGCTGGCGCCTATGAGTTGGGTTACGAATTCAGCACGCCGGACAACTCCGTCGTTCCGGTCGGTTTTGCCGCCTCGGTCGAATCCACGTATGCCGCTCCCGAGATCGATTCGGCCTCCGCGGTTGCCGGTCTTACCCTGCTCGTCGGTGGCTTGCTGGTGTTTCGCGGCCGTCGCACGACGACTCCAACGTTCGCCTGAACGCCTCCAGAGCACTCCGTGTGCGAAGAACCTGCCTCCCGGCAGGTTCTACTTCACGACGATCTCCGCGATCAATATCTCGAGCGCTTTGACGGTGGTGCGCCCATATCGCTGAGCCAGACGCCGCAGCAACTCCAGATCTAGTTCATTTCCGACGAGGCGAACCACCGATGTCGCGTCGACAATGTCCTGCGGGCCACCGGCGAACAGCTTCATGGCGACGAAGTCCTCGCGTCCCACCACTCTGAGAGTGACACCCTGAAATGGCACGTGAATCGCTCTGCTGAAAGCCTCTACTTCCAAACCGCGCAGTCCGACGATCAAATCGACTCGGTTCGAATGCTCGTCTTTTACCACCAACATGGCCGCGATCGGGTCGTCGGGATCCCCGCGCCTGGATTCGGTGTGAAAGCCCGCGGTTACGAAATCGCGTTCCAGTGCGCGTAAGCGGGATATCGCCAACGACAGCACCGCGTCGGCATCCACACTGGCGCGCACTGCGCCATGAACCGACGCGGCCATGGCTCCCACGACCGCATACTCGATGCCTTGGGCGGTGATCAGACCCACCACATCGAGCAACAAGAGCGCCGATTCACCGGGACCCCGGGTTCTCACGACAACGATCTGGTCCAAGCGCTGAGCGGGCTGGAGTCATCTGCGGGATTGGCGCTCTCGCGCAGCTTGCGTCCCGCCATCTCCAGTTCCACCATCAGTCGGCTATGAGCGAGAAAAGCGTTGAGCCGCTCCTCGGCTGTCAATCGCTGCGTAATCGCGAGCAGTTCAATCTTCGCAGCCGTGGCAAGTTTGGACTTCATGCGCAGGTTATACCCGTATCCACGACCGACCGAAACCGTTCAACGGCGGCGCCAAGTAGCCGCCTCGGGAGAGCGCGCAGCAGTCATATTTTTTTTGGCATCGGCCGTGATGTTTCTGTGTTTTCCCTCACTAGCTTGAAAAACAGGAGCAACATCATGGATAAGAGCCAACTCAACATCGCGATCGCGCGCATTTTGTCGCGCCCCCACCATCTGCCCGCCGCACTGTTGTGCTTAGGAATGGGCTTGCCGAGTTTTGCGGGAACGGTCGATAACACTGGCGGCAACGGCAACAATGGCGTCAACGGAACCGCTAGCGCCCCCAACGGCACGGCCGGCACCGCGGGGGCGAAGGCCACCGCCTCCACCTCAGCGACTCCCCACGACTTCGACAACTCGGCCACCGCCACCGGCGGATACGGCGGCTCGGGCGGCAATGGTTACAGCGGCGGCGGCAACGCAGGTGCTGGCGGCGCGGGCGGCGCCGCGGCGGCGGCCGCGACCCCGACGGCGCCGACCTCAGGGTCCGCGAGTGCAACGGCGACGGCCAATGGCGGCGACGGGGGCAGCGCGGGCAGCCCCGGAACGCCCGGCAATGGTGCACTAGGCGGCGTAGGGGGCGCCACGACCGAGAGCGATGCCGGCGCGACGGCAACCGGCGCCAATTCGGCCGCTGCCAGCAGCTACGCGACGGGCGGCACGGGGGGAAATGCATTTGGTGTGGGTGGTGTGGCCGGTGCGGGCGGCGCGGTTAGCGGTACGACGGCAACCGCCACCTCGGTCAGCGGTCAGGTGAACGTGCTGGCGTCGCAAGCCGGCGGCTCCGGGGGCAACGGCTATAACGGCGCCGCGGGAGGTGCGGGTACCAGTTCGACGCTGACCAATGCGGTGAACGGCACAACGACCGGGAATCTTTATCTGAATCAGGATTCCTATGGCGGCAATGGCGGGTATTCGGACAGCGGCACGGCAGGCAAGGGCGCCAGCGCGACTTCCACGCTCGGCACCACGGCGACGCCCTTTGCGGAT
>Ga0209208_10009938_pt1 | contig 12441 bp, 5 predicted proteins | sample S1TSphfallax_3_FD_187694 | JGI IMG/M metagenome (GOLD analysis project Ga0209208, IMG submission 187694) | Host-associated microbial communities from peat moss isolated from Minnesota, USA - S1T2_Fd - Sphagnum fallax MG (SPAdes) (version 2) | ecosystem: Host-associated > Plants > Peat moss >...
GTCAACTACATGTTCATACATGACAAAAAGGCAGCGCAAGTCACCTTTACATCTGTGACCAGCAATTCTCATGAATTCCAGTTGACAATTTCTGGTATATCAACTCATTGATTCAACAACAGGCTACCTCAACTCCCAACCCTTAGATTTTCTTGCAAACAAGAGTTGTAAGAAGACAAACCCAAAATGTCACCTATGCAAACTGAAAAATACTAGGAACTCTGTAACTTGGCTTTCATATCTTACCAGGCTCAACTATAGCAGCTGCACTGATAGGATTATAATCTAGAGAGGCAGTGACACATGGCTTTAGTGTACACAACAAGGGACCACGGGACAAGACCAGCTGCTGTATATAGCAGACTGACACCAGCATTTCCCAATGCATCACCTCCCCTGTTCAATTCAAACTTTGTCTAAAGGATTGTCTGAACTGCAAAATACAAAGGATGACAAGTCAAACCCATGAAAGAATGTGTTGTAGCTTTTGATGTCATCCCCAAAAGGCAATTCAAACTACTCTTGTTAGCAGTGACTAGCTCCTAAGACTTAGGAGATGAGCTTGTTTGATGGATGAAGACCTAATGAAAAAGTGTATTCTGCTGGAAATGGGAAACAGACAAAAGAAGGAACAGTTTATGAAGACCTCTTTTGCCTTTTAGAGGTTGTGTGTAGCATTGTTTGTTTGTTGTAGGGATGTGGTAGATAAGGATGTGATGGAGCTGAGTTGGTGTGTTAACGTTTGATAGCTATGACGACGGGTTGTTTGCTTGTGCTTGATGGACTTTGGCGATGGTGGAAGCTCAGCAGGAAGGATGGTTGGTGGATACAACAAAGGGGCAGTGATGGAGAGGATAAAAGACAAAGATATCCCCAAAGCTAAGTACTTAGTTTTTAGTTACCTTGGTTAGGTTCTGTGGTTTTTGAACAATTTTAGGCATCTTGTTGTTGGTGTGTCGAGGTTGTTGTAAAGATTTCAATACTATTGCATTGCGCATTGGAGTCAAAATGTAGGAATCATGTAATAGCATGATATGAAAATGCATGTGTCTAGTGGAAATGATGGGGAACATAGGGGATTGAATGGATGGTCGGTAGCAACCAATATCAAGGTTAAATGCTAGTGGGGAGTGCATACCAAGAATTCAGGGAAATTTGAAAGACCCGGACTATTTAGTATTGGGAACTCCAAGGAATTTGGGATTGGTGTTGTATGAAATTTGGGAAACAACATATACACCATCCAGAACATGCATTGTGAATTTGCATGATGATGATTGTGGGGACTATTGGGAACTTGTTGCGGAATTAGAAGGATCTTTGATATGGAAAAATGATCATGATAGCCACAAACTTTAGAGGGATTTGATCCATAAAATCATACAAACTTCATATTGTTGTGTGAATCATGTTAGGTTAGAATGTTTGTTGAATTTGTGCAATTGTTATGGAAGCATTAATGTAAAGCATTTGTGCATTTTGCCATATGTTCTATGTGTGTTTTTACCATGATTATGTGCACAATGTTATGAATTGACTTACATTTGTACAACAATAGGATTAATAGTGATCGTACACCTTTTTTTTTGTTATACCATATCCAAAAGTTATGCGAAATCTAGCTTTATAAGTATCTAGCAAAATGCATATTCACCACCTCACTTTTTATGTGTATTCACATCTTAAAGATAGATGCTTGTCATGCATATCCTCTCTTCAAGGTTTTAATATACCTAGATGTGGATTTTACATTATTCATATTTGATTTTTAAAGTTTAAAGTTTTTTAGGGCCCTTACACATCCACATACATCTTCTTCATATTCATGTTTGTTATTGTTATTATAATTGAAGCATAACGACAAACCCAATTGACAAGTTGTTGGTACCCCCAAGTCAAGTTCAGTGACAAAACTTCACATGCCTATTTTCAATGTTTGGTTGATATGCATCTCCCTCACAAATAATAGTAAAAAAGTAGGGTCGTTGATTTGTCAATTCAAGTTTTCTTATAGCGGTGTACAAGCACAATTGTTTTTCACCTTGTCACACAATGATGCACATCAACCTTGATGTATTGATAACCTCTTTTGCACCTTTCTCAAGTTCAAAATCAAAAAGTTTCCCCAGGACTTAGTAAGACAAAACATTTAAGTGAAAAACATTGAATCAATCCTATTGGTACATAAAACTTGTCAAAACAAATGTTATAGTAAGTAGTTCACCTAATATAAGATCAAATGCCAAAAACCTTACCTAATTCTGAACTACTCTCCAAGAGAAATTAAGTGCCAAAGTACCCAAGTAACTACATAACTATTGGGTTTGTAAACAAAAAAAATTAGAATTATCACAAATAGATATTCAAGGGATAGGTGTTATCATAGTTAGCTAACTTAAGTAAAAACCTACTAGAATAAACAACATTCAATTTGAATATATTATGAATGAATTATGCCCTTGAGAAATGACTATTGTAATCTTTGGGAGAAAATCTAACAAAATAACAAATACTTAGTAACAACTATTGGAAGAATTTCTACTAAGACCAAAAACTATTGAATAAAACAACTTCAACACACATATTTGCCTGAAGTAACACACACTCAAATATAACAAGTAACACATCAAAATGAAAGAATGAACCATTGTTTTTGCATATTCAAACATTACAATATTGCTAGAATAATATAGTAATTTTGCACCATTACTCCAACCTTTTCAAATATGATCTATTCTATCACACAAACATTTGAACAATTTAACAACATTAATGTAGTCCTTCAAAATTAAGTGCTACCTAATCCACACTGAAGAAATTTAAAAAACATTATTCTTCCCATGAGTTTACAACAACAAACCCCACTTGCACACTTCGAATCAACCCCTTAAGTAGGTGAGGTGATCTTGCCACCTCATATCCAAATGGCAACCACAACAACTTCAAATCCATTAATGTATTCCCTATTTATTTACCTTGTTGATTTTGCTAATACCTCTTACAATTAAGCAAAATAGTTAAGCAAGTCAACCAAGCTCTTCCTTACATCAATGGGGTTAGTTGGTCAAGTCTATCAACTCTTGATAAGTCTACATTGATTCGGCTACTTACTACCAATAAGTCTAGATTACTAAATTGCCTAAAATAATAAAAACCGGGCCCAACATTAATTTTTCATTTAACATCCACCTTTATTTGTTTGGGTGTAATGAGTTTTAGCTTGTAACTCACAATGTCTTTTGTGTCTTTAGCAAAAACATTTGTGTGCATTTGTCTTTGGGAAAATTGTTTATAATTTGTAATCATCTCTTTATCTCTTTTAGCAATTTGTAAATCACAATTTTAAGAATATTCTTTTCAATGACTTATCATGTTATGCCATATCATACTTGACTAACTAATCCACTCCTTGTAAAAACTCAAATTTTGGGGCATTTTTTGTTCATAATAACATGAATCGACCTAGAACACATTGTATGTACATGTATTATGTAACATATAATTATATGTTTAGCCAACTTTATATATATATATAAACTTTGGGCCTAATTTGTTTTATAATATCTTTTTTTTTTTCCCAAGGTAAAGTCAAATGCTTTATTTTGAACTCATGTCAATTCTACATAAATAAGAGTGAACCCCCAAATTATCTAGGTGACCCACTAATACATGTAGGAAAACAAAGGTATACTTTACACCTAAGGTAATGTTCACAACTTCAAGACACAATGATTGTGGACAAAAGACCTCTTCACAATTGTCAAATTTTGTGTATTAAACATTAGGCTTTGGGTGAGATGTATATGTGAAACCTTATGAAAGAAATGAAATTAGTACATCCAATTCTACATATGGTTATTAGATGCGACATAGTCCTATCCACTAGTAGCCTTCTACCATGCAAACATTTTGTAATTCTTAAAACATGCAATAAACAACAATAGAACAATCATGTTTAAACCACGTGGACATTTTCTAGTTTTCAAATGGGTACATTCATGAATGTACCCATTCAAAGATGCACCTTTAAGCATGTAAATAGTCTTAACAAGCTAATGTAACAACTTGAAATTGGCAAAACAATGTTTATATATATATATATTTTTATTTATTTATATTTTTTTTGGGTATTCTATATTCATTGGATTATTTTAAATTTATCCAAATGTTACATTTATGATTGACATATTATAAACATTAACATTGAATAAATTTAGTAAACATTCGTGCTTGAATGGGAAGTAAAATATAATTTGAATCACGTTAACTTGAATAATGGCTAATACATCTCCATTGGCTCCTTAATTTGTGAATGTAACAAACACATTTAATGAACAACACATAGGGGTTGGAGCCACTAACTTGTGCATACATGTTTGCAACAAAAATAGGTAGTATTCTTTATATACATACATTTAACAATAATCATGTGGACAATTGTGGGCACCACTTGTTCATCACTTGCCTTATCATAAGCATGTTACTTTTCTAGAACAAGTCACAACATTACCATCCATACAAATGTTGACCACTCCCTATTAAACCTTCTTTTTTTTTTTTCAAATTCTCCAAGAAGATCCATTGGCAAGTATCCCCAACATTAATTAGCATTGAATGGCAATTGTCCTAGGTGGGCTATAACATTCTTACAAAAGCATTTGGCAAGTGCTGACCTAGGAAATACCTAGGTCTAAATGTAGTTATTTTTATTTTATTTTTGAAAAATGGCAGAAAAAACCCTGAAAATCACCACTTTAAAAAAAAGTTGCCAAGTTGCAAAAGTTTTCCCCAAATAAAAACATTGCTACTAAATGTTATATATATCTATCAATTTTGTTGTCACATTCTTTGTTGGTAGCATCTTGTAAGTTTTCATGTTGTTTAAAAGGATTTTGTATTGTGTGCACATTAAAATATGTGCCTTCAATAATGTTATAGTCTCCATGACATGTATTTTCATATATTTTATGCATATGGAGAAGAATCACATTTGTTGTGAATCACATTAAATTTGTAATACTACACATGTTGTAGATAAATCCCTAGTATATCATTTATACTAGGATTAGGTAGTTGAATGTGCACTTTCCTAAAAATACCTTAATTTGTACCTTAAGTCTATCATGCAATTTAGCAAGAGAATTTCACATTATAGAAAGCCATTTCCTTTGTCCATTCCTATAATGATCAAATATTAACTAAGCACATTTGCATATATAAAAGTTACTAGAGGAAAAACAATGTTTGGTTTTTCGAAGTTTTGAACATTTAGTAGTGATTGGACTACTAAATTAACAAGTTTTTAATTTTTTTTAGCTTGGCAACAACTACATTACTAATAGATGATGGTGACCCCTTAAGGAATCATTGAAGGTTTACTAGGGGTACTAAATAGCTTGTTGCTTGACATTGCCTCTACCAAAACATTTTTTATAGTTCTTCAAGGTTGTTGACACCAACTTTTACTAAAATATTTAAGCCTCACTTTTGATTAAAAAAAGGATCCTTTTTTTTTTTGGTTTTTAGGAATTTTTGTAAGATCAATTTTCAAAAAGGAATATATTGTATAAAATTTTTACAATTTTTTTCATGAAAAAATGTACACTTACTTTATACCAAAAACAGATTTCCCTATAATTCATATTTATTCTCTCGTTTTGAAAACTTGTTGAAGTTTGATCTATGAGACTTGTGAATATTTTTAATTAAATGTTTGTAGAAGATTATATCATTATAGTTAAATTTATAGAAATTTTATAATATGTAATTTTTTTCACTACCTACCAAATTATTATTCAATGAAAGCTTATTGAACTTTTAACATTGTAAAACTCTTATTTGAGAATATGATATTCTTGATTCTTATTCAATTCAATTCAATTATTTTTTGGAAAATTTCTAGTTAGATTTTTGTTTTTAACATCACTCAATATCAAGTGAAGAATTCTAATTTATATAATTCCATATTCCATGCAATATTGTCACTAGATGGTCTTACCATTTGGTGACCCTTTCATGGACATTGAACCAAAATATTTGTTTTAGGGATGACAACTAGTAACAAAATTTGTATACATATAATGGTGTTATACATCACCATTTAAAGAACCTCATCCATTTCAACCCTATTTTTGTGATTCATGTGCAACTATACAACTTAATTCATTCTGTGACTACGCTTGTAATTACATATGTAGTTGCATATGCAATCACAATATAACAAATTCATATTTTAGTTTTACATGTGATTACAATTTGTGATTATCACAAGTTTAAATGAAAATATTAATAAAAAGTGAACATATGTCATCCATCATTGGTGGCATTCATTAATAGTTGACAATTGAGTTGCCTTTGCAAATTGTATTTGCAACTATAATAATTGATTAAATGACATGTAACATTTCTACTATTGAAATTCAAAGTGTACAAGTTTGTTTATTGATTAGTAGGTAGGTTAAAATATGTTATTATTACCTAATAAGTGGGCTAAGATAGGTAGCTTTAATTTAAACATGTGTAGTAATGAAAACATGACACACTATTGTTGTAACAAGCTTTAAAAATTGTGTAAATGCAAACAAATTGCGTGGAAATTTATTGTGAAATGGAAATGTTTTCGTGTAACACCATTTAATATGTATTGATAAAGCTTGTTGTAAAGTTTGAAATGTTTCAAAAAAAAATTACATGTTCAAAAAGGTTTTTTTATATAACAATGTAACCAATCTTAACAATCTTTTTGTAAAACCAATTAACACAAGTTTTTTGAGGTTTCTAAAATTCACATTTATGCTTTCAATGCATTATTATTTATCAACAATTTCAATGTTTTAATAGCATTTTTCCATAAATATAACCATGATTCCAATTTCTTTTATCTTAAATCAATACATGGATGGAGTTAAAAATTGAAAGTTCTAAATTAAAACATAATTAGAAATAATTATGATATTTTGAGATTTTAAGTTGAATTTATTGTGACTTGTAATTGTAATTTATTTAATAAAATTAGTTGGAATTGATTAATTTGTCATGAAACAATTATAATAGAAATATGGACAATGAACAAATCTCTCCAATGTTTCCTTAATAACCACACCAAAAAAGGGCGTGGATGTGGGTTGTGTTTGCACCCATGTTAAACTAAGGTAGATAGGTTATAATTAGGTACTTGCTAAGAGGCTAAATTAGGGTAAGATAAAGTAGGCAACTATTACCTAACTACTTAATAACTTAGGTAAGTAGGTAGGTAAGTAAATAAACCATTTACTTAAGTAGGTAATCCATCTATGTCCTAATTAAATAGGGAAATACATAGACCATTTATTTAAGTAAATAGTTAGGTAAATATGTCATTTAAATAGTTAGTTAAGCAGGCCATTTACCTTACTTATCGCTACTTATAACCTATTTTCCTAGCTACTTATGTAACTAATGTATGTAATTAGATGTGAAACAAAAATAAATTCATGAAATCACCTTTTAAGGGTGTGAGGAATTGGTTATGGACTTGTTTATCCTTGTGGAAGTAAGGAGTTCAAATTTTCATACTTGCACCCTATGGGTTAACTTAAGTCAAGTTAGGTTAAGCAAAATTAAATAAGTTAGGCTAGGTAGGCTAGGCATGGCATTTGTTACATATTTACTTTTTTTTTTACCTAGGTAGATAGGTAGGTAAGTATGTAGCCTAATAGGCTAGGCCAAATAGGTTGGTGTAGGAAGCTAGGTTAGGTAGTTATGACACATGGCATTATGTGACTATTCATAATGTAGTTGCAAATGTGGTCGCATAGGTCAAATTCCATTTAAGCTACATGGAGTCCATGTCATATTTATATTTTTTCATGATAATGAATGAAAATATAAATTGTAGTTGCATAGGTTTACTTCCATGCCATATGGGGTCTTCTGCAACTAGTCGTCTAATCCACTTGTTGTAGGTGACTAAGACATTTTGTCATTGCAAGTGTTTATTACAACTAAAATCTAGTCACAAATTAAATTGTTATTTCCAAATTTCTTCTAGTGTTCTCCTTGCCATTTGGAGAATTATATGATAATGTTGAACCTTTCTTTAGCATTTGAGAACCCCCATATCTTTCTTTAAATTTAAATATGGTTTTATTCCATAGTTGTTTGATTATTACAATAACTTATGCCTCAAGAGAGATGGTCTAAAAATCTAGTCATAACAACTTGTCATTGAATGTTGTATTTTTCACATTTGGTGAATTTGTTAAAAAATAAATTTCAAGTTTTGTAATGTATTTCTATCATTATTAAGGTGTAAGCTTTGGAATTTTGTGGCCTAAGTGCATTTTGTTACCTTTCCAACAAGTGTAGGCTTGTTTGATTTGACAATTTGATGTGGTCATGATGATAGTTTATGTGATTAAGGTTTTGTTGCCAAATTTATTTTAGTCCAAGCTTTATATTTTAGTGCATAAGAAGATTTAACATATGAATTTCTTGGAATTAAAGAGTTGGATTTTTAGCTATCAATTGTGGATGGAATTGTGATATTTGAAAAAACAATGGGTTGGTGGCACTTATTTGTGTGAATGTGGTTTGCCACATTTTTCAAATTTCAAGAACATGCACAAGGTTTTTTCCTTCCATTTCTTCGACCTTAATATTTTTGAACTAATTTCTTGAATAACATTCTTTTCTATTGTCAAATAATTTATTCATGATATACGTGTTTTTATATAAATTAAAAATAATGCAATTTGTTTTGCAAATTATGTCCCATATGTAATATGTTGGCTTGTAACTCAACTTCCATATATAAGGTTACAATGCATATGATAATTTTAATGAAATTCAATAATTCCGTTTCAAATATTGGACCCCATCATCAAAAGTAGCACATACAAATGTATGTTCATTTGTTAAAACTAAAATTAAGGAATGGAGAAATACTTTACATACAATTGTGAGTTTTATCGTAAGAATGTTTACAATTTTGGTAGCAATATTAATCCCACCAATATTAATATTAATCCACCATCCTTGATAATCATTATGCTGACCTTAGTAAGAGTTCCATTGATTTCTAATAATAGTTTTAATCATCTTAATAGTAGTTCTAGGGACCTCAATAATAGTTCCACCATTTTGGGTTTTTATTCCACTACAAAATCAAGAATTGACAATTTCTTTTATCCTTAATACCATTTCACAAACCTTGGGTGCATCATTTATGCATTAAGGTTGAAATATTTATGAAAATTTGGGATTAGGGTGAAATGTTTTTGAACATTGTGATTTAGGGTTCAAATCATTTTTAGGCCTCACAAAATCAAGAATTGACAATTCATTTATCCCTAATACCACTTCACAAACCTTGGGTGCATCATTTTTGCATTAAAGTTGAAATATTTTTGAATATTTAGGATTGAGGTGAACTTTTTTTAGCATTTCGATTTAGAGTTGAAGTCATTTAAAGCATCACAAAGTCAATAATTGGCAATTTTTACCCCTAATACCACTTCACAAACCTTCAGAACATCATTTGAAGGTTTGATTATTTTTTAATGTTTGGGGTTAGGGTGAAATGTTTTGGAGCATTTTGATTTAAGGTTGGAATCATTTTAGGCATCTTAGTCAACGGTTAAAATACTTTCTAACATTTTAGCCTAAGTTTGGAATTTTTTTGGACATCTTGACCAATGTTAACTAGTTATTTTATTTTTAAAATAGAAATCAATACTATGGCAAGGTTTTTCTTATAACTAAACTTGTCACCCCACTTAGTGCCACAAGTCTTTTATTTGCTAAGCCTTTTATTGATCAAAATGTTAAATCAATATAAAAGCAAAAAAAATGAATATATGAAACGAATTTCAAAAAGAGTGAAATTTGGGCGGTTTAGCTTGCACACCTCAAACCATTACATTCACATGGTAGATTTCATATCATCAAATTTCATGGTGGTTAAAATCAATTGTTCAATCAAGGAGTTTATATTATGAAGTAATGCTTGTGACAAGCAATACTTAGTAAGGTATTTGAAACAAGTTATGGTGTATTTCCTAAGACCTTATACAATTTTTTTTTATCAAATTTGCAAAAAACATAAAGCTTAAAAAACAACATTTTTGGGGATCTTCTCAAAAATATTTTTCAATATAAAGGGAGCAATTGCATGTGTCCAACTTTTTACATCATTGTATTATCATCTTACCATCCACTTTAATCCAACCATGATGAAATTATTTAAAAAATTTCCTTGAAAGATAAAATATTATGAAAGTTCTATAAAAGCTTCCATGAGGTACCGACTCCCCCACCAAAAGTCTCAAGCTTAAATTTTGTAAAGTTTAATTTGTAAAAATAAAATTAACATTGCATGGAGACTTTTATTCTTTCTCACAATTAATTACAAAGGTAAGAAATATTTTGAAATAGATGAAATCATTTTTCATGATGATACAATGACAAACATTGAATACTTGTATTAGGAATCTCCATATGTATTACATTTTAAATCCACTTGCATGAATATATGTTTTACATTCTTCCAAAAGTAAATTTCAATCATGCATGTAAATGTGCATGCCATTCCAAATGGTCAATGTTCAAAATTATCAAGGTTTTGTGAGCGTAATGTTGATTACTTCTTTTGTCTTTTCACCTTTTCCTCTTTTCAATTGATTCAATGACATATGAATTGTCAAGATGCACCCAAAACATCTAGTTTACTTGTGGCCATGACATTGAAACAAGCACTCAAGTGATTGCATGCCTTGATGCATTATAATTAGTTGCCTTGAGGGAAAAGCCATCATTGATTCATGTGAAGTACAATAATTCAATATCCAATGGTAAAATGACAAAACCAAAATTCATCCACATTACCATGTGAAATGCACCATATATTCATATTGGTGGTGCATATTGGATTGAAACTATTATTTGCACTTGCTTTAAAAACTTATCATTGTTGGGAATTTTTTTTAAAACTTCAAAGGTTCATTCAATAAATTCAAACGCACATGTAAACAACAAAAGAAAAACAAAGGAGAGGGCCAAACATTTCGTCATCAATGAAAAAGCTTACCTATTACACTTTAATTTTCAATGATTTGTATTCATTTATAAAAATTACAAGGAGGAACTCCTTGAGTTATGCATAATCTCTCTTTTTTAATACCAAAAGAAATACCCAATTTTTAATACATCATTGAATGGAAGGTCATAGAAATTTAACATTATCACTTTAAACATAACACAACTTGAATATCACACAACACAATAAAAACTAACTAAAATTTATAAAATAAGATGCTAGGATTTATACATGCAATTTTTTGTGAAAGCGAGGGCATACCAAAAACATCAATAGTGAATGGATTCAAAAAATTGAACACTACACAATTGAAAGCCTATAAGACATATACAAAACTTGCTCTAAAAAAATTGTTTGTGATACACCAACTCACCACTTGTTCTAGTATTAAATTGTTACTTATGAAAAACACAAGGTCTTTTTGCCAAGTTTGTGCTAACATTTCTATGACTTTTGAATTGCAATGACCTACCCAATATCATAATATTGTTTCACACATTTTGAAAAAAAGAAAAAGAAATCTTGTCAAGATTTGATGTTAAATGGAAGTAAAATATAACATACATATATAATGTAGTCTTTTTTATATTCAATGCAATAGAATATATGTTTGTTTGTATTCCAAGCTAATTATGCCAACAACCATGACAATATATTACAACTATTTATTTTTATTTACAATGTAAGAATCTATGTACATTCTTGGAAACACATTTTTCCATGAATTTAAATCTATATACACAAAATAAAAATATATGATGTGTTGAATTTTTGAAATTGTTCTATAAAATCCATGATTTTTACCTTTAATTTTTCAATGTTATCTCCTTGAACAATTGGAAGGGGAAATGATTGCAAAACTCAGGGTCACCATACATCCTTGTGATGGATATAAGTTGTTCCATTGTAGTCATGATGAAGTGGTTGGCTCCAAAGTCAAACTTTCCACATGTCTTTACATAATGTCAATGCTCTTTTCCTCTTGCTTACATCATGTTTCAACCCCATGGCTTGAGTAATATCTTATATTTGTAAAATGATATTTTTTTTTGACATTTTACAACAAGTTTTTCACACTTATATTATGGTAATACATTGCACCATTAATATAGAACCTTATGCATTTTTTACAAAAGTTGCATATGATATGATTGGGTATGCTCCCAAAAACTGGGTCTTTATTTCTTGCACCTTGCTTTTCATTTTGTTTTATGAATGCTAGGAAAGAATAAAAGGTTAACAAATCTAAAGATTTAGTAATTAATGACAATCTATTCTTTAGCATGTTGTGAAATAAAACCCTCATTTGAACATTTTTTTGTTAGTGAGGTTGTTGCAAGGATAATGATAATAATACAACATGCTTG
>Ga0209208_10009939_pt1 | contig 12441 bp, 8 predicted proteins | sample S1TSphfallax_3_FD_187694 | JGI IMG/M metagenome (GOLD analysis project Ga0209208, IMG submission 187694) | Host-associated microbial communities from peat moss isolated from Minnesota, USA - S1T2_Fd - Sphagnum fallax MG (SPAdes) (version 2) | ecosystem: Host-associated > Plants > Peat moss >...
TGATGAGGTCTGAACCAAAGTTGTAGCCCTCATCGGGATCTTTCCAACGCCATGTCGCTCTCTCAATTCGGAGGTCGGGAAGAGGTCGATTCCCGACTTTTAGTGGTCGGGAGTCAAACTGCCAGTTTGACTCCCGGCCCTTCTTTTGCCCATAACTTGGGCTGTAGATGTCCAAATGGCCAATGCGAGGACATTTTCGATATCTACGTTTCAAGACCTTTCCAATGACATCAAGAACACCCCAATGCGAGGTGTTTTGGACCTTTCTGTCGAGCTCTAAACATTCGGGAGTCCCAGAGGACTCCAAGTCCCCAACTTTGGGAGTGTTGGGCTTCACCCCCACACTTGGCCAAAGTGGGGTTGCGACACTTCATGTTTTCTATAGAATTTTTGTCATCATTGAAACATTCTACCTTGAAGGGTTAAGGTAGTTGCATTTGGGGCTTCTTATTTGTTCCTCTAGCATACTTTGGCTTCCAAATTATTCTACACCATTCAACATCACGAGTTGAAAGAACATGTCAATTTTCTTCAAACAAATTAAAATCAATAATCAAATCTTCATTTTTAAAAATTTGGAATTTGTTGCTTATGTTCTACCCACCAAATAAATGGATTGAAAGGATCTATTAGTATTGCAATCCTTTTAAAAAATGACAATTCAACTTTAATGATCCCCATTGCAACTTTTTTAGCAAAAGCCAAGGATCCAAATACACTTAGTTCAACTATTGTAGATGCAATAGATGTTGAATTTGGTGTTAAGGCATGATAAACAATGAGCAAGGGTGGCATTAAATTTTTTTTATCATAGTTTGTAACAACCTACATGGTCAATTCAAGGCCAACATAATCTCCAATGAGTTGCAAGCTTTTGAAATGTGGGCCAAGCATAATAACTAGCATATTGTGAACATGACGAGGCTGAAATGATGATGCAAAGGCCAAGAAAAGCTTCAACGCACCAATAATTTCAATTTGCATTTGATACTTGAGATCCAATAGTTCAAAATCAAAATCATTAACTTGCACCAACAATCATAATTATATAGTTAAATCATGTTTTTGGAAGAGGACAAACTAAACCCTAGACAAAAAAATCCAAAATTAAACCACATACTTGCATAATTTCATTTGTGTTGGAATTGATGTTGTACATCATAACACACATGGTTATGGCAATAGAAATAACATCAAACAATAACCAATACCTTCAAAATTAGTTCAAAACACATTGGGTGACCATTAATGTGAATTTTTTGACATTTTCTATGCCATAACTCATGTTTAAAGAGATGGTATTTTGTTTTGCAAGGCAATAGTTTGCCATGAATACCAAAGGTTTATGGCATGTTTGAATTCCAAAGTTTCTTTGAATAATTTCACCTTGGATGCAAATTGAATCTTGATGAGAGTTTTTAATTTTTGGGGGCAAAAATATGCATCTTTACAAGCCTTAGCCCACTATTGTCTACCTTTCGCATTTTTTTTGTTCCAAATAATTGTCTTTTGAACAAAGGATTGAACCTCTCTAATTGAAACCTCCTTTATACCACCACACACTTTCAAGTCATTGGTAACATACTGATAACACTTGGACATGGCATGCCCATCATAACTAATAGCGTAGGGTTGTGGTAACAATAGAGAACAAAAGATACAATGCTTATTAAAGTCATTGTGAGGGTGTTTAAATTAGTGCTTTCATTTTTGACATATATTGTGACTTTGACCAACAAACTATATTGAGTAAAAAAATCTTTGAGTTGAATAGCCATGGCAACCCTGGAGGTTTCATGAACCTCAAAAATTGTCGTAGTGACATGGCAAGGTTTCCACTTTTTCTTGATGTAATTCACAACCAAAGCAAACATATCAAAACCTCCTTGGGACATCCATAAATAAAATGTGGTTATAACTATAGTGGCATCAACAAAGTAGGAAAAACATGGTGTTCCATGGTCTTGCTCACCATGCATGGGATTACCTCATTATTAAGTTATTGTCTACTAAGAAAGGTAATTCAACCACATTGATGAAGGACAAGCCTTTTCAACCACACATTTTTAGTGGAGTTTAATGGTCGATAACCTTTAGTGATGTACAAGATCAAATATTCAAAAAATAATTATTGAACAAGGTTTGAATTTTTGCATGGCAATCCAAAGTTGAAAAAATCAACAATAAAAATTATAAATGGTTTTTTTAGCATCTTAAATTTTTTCTGAGTACTAACTATTATGGTAGTAATAGCTAATCATGTTTTGTATTGTTTCAACACTACAAAATGTTTAAAAGCCACATGTTGACTCATGGTAATTGTGCCATGGTCTTTATTATACATGACTAATCTTTTTTTATTTTGGGTAAAACTCCCTCTTATAATTTCCTATTGGATGTTATGACACACAACACATCTCATTCATTGAGATTTAAAACAGTCTACAATAATAGTATGGTCATTAACTTAAAAACATGCCAATGTACTTATTATTTTATTCCAAATGAGACAAAAATTTTGGTTACACTCCAATTCCACAAACAACTTTTCATTACATGCTTGTTCTTCAACTTGTAGAAGCTTTTTTTCATCTTCACCAAGGTCTTTATCATCAAGTTTATTGTAACCTACTTTAGATTGGATCACACCATCACCATTCCCAACCCTAATTTCACCATTGTAAACACTTATATAATCAACAACATGGAAAGGAGAACCTTGTGAAGCTTTTGCAAACCCATTTAGAAAAACATCATGTTTTAAGTTCATTGTCAATTGACCTTGAAAGCTAAACCAAGTACACTATATTATGAAATCAAAAGAAAAAAGGAGCATATAAATCACCAATAACACTATTTACCAAATTTGCAATGCAAACCTCAAATTATCGTCGGAAATGCTCATGATTGTTCAAGAAACATCACAAAATAGGTGCCAAACAAATCACCAAAATTGCAGTGCTCACAAAACATTGGTCATGCAAATTTAATGCCCATGAAACAACACACCTATCACCAACACCAAATTTTCCACCCTTGAAACAAATCTATTAGTGTTCATGAATGATGTGCTCCCAATTCCTTGAGGAACTCAAATGTGAGTACCAAACAGAAAACAGCGGAGGAGTAAGGAATTGGAGCACACTCCTTGGCTCACAGCACTTTGGAGGGGTAGAGGGGCGTGCTGGAACTCGGGATGGGACTAGGAAGAATTAACAAGCTTCATTTACTCACACGGGCCTGCACAAAATCAACACAAGGTGGTTAATGCATAGTTGGAGCACTTTTAGTGCTAAGACGAGCCACGGGTAACTCAAACTCACAAGACTCACAAGACTCACCACGGCCTGGACCTGGGGGAAGCCACCACCTTCCCCCTTATCGTATACTCTGTGCCTCTCCATGATGCCCACATCCAAATCACATTTTGTGAGACTCCCAAATGGGAGTCTCGAAATTGCCAAAGTTAGGACTCTCACGACATTGGGGGCCCATAACTTTGTGTGCAAACCTCGGATTGAAATGAGGTATAAAGCAAAGTTGTAACCCTTGTTGAGAGCTTTCCAATGGTATGTCGCATGCCACCAGCACACAAGTAAATCGGGTCGAATCCCAACTTTTAGTGGTCAAAAATCAAATTGGCAATTTGACTATCGACCTTCCTTTTGGCCATAACTTGTGTTTCAGATGTCCAAATGGGTGATGCGAACCCATTTTAGACATCTACATTTCAATAGCTTTCCAATGATATACTCCTCAATCCATTGGGTTTTGACCTTTGTAATCGCTCTCTGAACATTTGGGAGTCCATCGAAACTTCGACTTCCAAAGTGGGAGTTCCCTTGGGAGTGTGAGAATCTATTCCCTCACATTCTCTTACACTCCTGTGAGCATGCGGCATGACTCTTGGGCTTCCCTCTTGGCTCACAACCTTACAACCCCTTGCTTTGGTTGCGAACCCAAGGTTAGGGTTGCAACAATGAACAAAGCAAGTGTTAAATAGAGCATTGAATTTGGAGTGTTCATGAAACACCCTCTAGATTTAGTGCTCATAAAACAATGCACATATCACCAACACCAAACCTTAAACCCTTGAAACAAAACAATGTTCATGAAACACCTTGTAGATTTAATGTTCAAAAAACAACAAATCCAATGTTCACAACGCACACAAATCATGAAACACCAAACACTTGATCACCAATATTGCACAGTGTTCACGAAGCACCAAAGATCTAATGTTCACAAAGCACCAAAGATTTAGTGTTCACAAAATTTAACACACAACATTACTATAACATTCATGAAACACCAAGAAAAGCGCTAGGAGCAATAAACAATGTTCATGAAAATTTACTAAACATAACATCACATAGATCATACAATTTATGAAAGAAAAAAAACAAAGGAAATAATAGAATCACACAACCTAAGAACTTATGAAATAAGAAGAACAAACTTGCACAGAAGACTCACCTATTTACATCATTGCAAGTTGATTACTAGTTGCCAACAATAAAGAAAAGCTACAAATTTTGGCACTTGTTTTTTGTGTTCCTTTTCGACACTCTTTCCATTGTGCATTGAAATCATGGACATCCTAGATAGTGATCAGAGCCTGTGCTTTCTCAAGCGGGGGCTGCAACTCAATAGCAAACTAGACACTAGCCAAGCTAACAATTCTATCCTAACCTTAAATCCTTATGCCTTGCACAAGTTCACTATAAAAGAAGCCTACTTGCTAGGGCATTTTGTGAGTTTTTCAAACACATGCCTGCTTATGTAAGGGCGTTGCATGTGTATAGGAGAAGCAAGGCCCACCCAAGTAAGGTGTAACTATTTTTTTTTTGCTGACCATTGCCGGTCAGGGCATTTGATACCCGTGTTAATGCCCTGGCTGATACCCGACCAGGACCTACATACCCAGCCAACATTGGTTAATACCTATTATGACTGGGACCTTTAGATGCAAAGAAGATCATCACGAGAGAGAAAAGATTTGTTGACCTTTTTATGTACCAAATAATCATCCAGTAAGTTCTCTTATTTTCACAAAAAAAAGAAGCTTTGTAATTAGAGCTTAGGCAGATTATACATGAGCCATTGTTAATGCATGGACACTGTAAGGGTCATAGACTTGATAATACCCCCACTCTTTCATGCCACTTGGAGGTGGGAACAGTAGATTAAGGGATGGTTAAAAATTGTCTCAGATGTAGGAAGTCATACAACATATGCAAGCTGTCACATATATAAAAAATTCATTTCAATTATGTATTTTGACAACAAAATACATGCCACATGGTGCTCAAACTGATAAGCTTGCATTTTGGCATTTCAAGGCTATCTCCACTAATGGCCATACCACACTAAGGTAGCTGTAATGAATGACATGGAGGACTTGCTTCTGAAACTTCATTGGTCTGTTGCCAACACTATTCTTATTGCCCATAGAACTGGCAGTCACTTAAGGAAGAAAGGTGATAAAGTGGAGGGTTCACATTAAAAAAGTTATTATCAACATCAAATAAGAGATTTTTTAGAATGTCTCATCACAAAAGTCTAGGAAGCTCCACCAAAGGTAAAATGAGGACAGAAAAAGGAAAGACTAGACTTGTGGATTTCCAGAGAGTGTTGCATCAAAATCCACACAATAGCCATGGCAGTTGCTGTTCCTGCACTAATAGCCAAGGCACCCGTCTGCAACACCCACGCATGGGACCTTTTTTTTCCCTGATTGCCCTCCCCCTCTCCCGCCACCCGGCCCCAAACACCATCCATGTTGGTGAAAACCACTGCCGTTTAGGGCCCTTCGTTTCAGTGCCCTTCACTTCACCTGCTATTTGGTGGAAAATTAAAATTAAAAAAAAAGCCCCATGGGTATTATGGAAGGGTGTCCTGGCTATTGGGAGAGGGACAGCAGCTGCCATGGCTATTGTTCTCCCACAGCTTGCAAGGGGAGTGAACCTGTGCATATTAGAAAGACTAAAAGAAATCAATGACTGTCCATTCATTCAACCGTTCCAGCCAGAATGGTCAGTTTCTATGCAGCCCAGAGGACATGATTGGCCGAGTTGGCAGAATCTGTTCCTATCGATGGTATTCCGCAATTACGTCCCCTACAGTCGATACGCATGCTCCGAGATCCCTATATAGCCCGACGTTTCCTGAGCCTTCACCGCTCAAAGTCAATTGCGTTTCCTGAACTCTTTCGTCTGTTTTCTCTGCTCGTCGCCAGCCTCCTCACAGGCTCCTCTGTTTCGCTTTCTTTCTTCTCTCTCATTATATCCCAGGTTCCGTTTCTAGCACGCTGCACGTCTCTCCCTGTCTTTCCTTTCTCTCAAACACATCTCTGTTTCATCCCCATTCTTGCAATTTGTTTTGGTTCTTTTCACCATTAGGGACCCCTCCCCACCCGGCTTTCGTTTACGCAGCTACCGCGATTGCATCCCGTTGGATTGCCTTTCTCCTTGGTTTCCATCTAATATTCATACCTACCACCGCTGCCGATGACCAGCCAGCACTCTGTTGTACTCAGAGCCATCTAGTGTCGACGGTATATTCTCATGCAGCTCCGTTTAACTCAATGTCTTACTAGATCTCTAGGTTCTGGATTTCGCTGTTTCTTTTCCAGTATGAAATTGATGGTCTGATTGTTTATCTCTTTTACAGTAGCGACTAATTGTTCGTATGTATTATTGCAGATATTTCGTGTAAAGACAGTCTCAACTAAAGGGTACAAAATCTGTATACAGTGGATCGCTCCATCTAAGTTGGTGCGCGTGCAACTTGTTTACTGTATGTAAGGTCACATCGCCTTTGTTGCCCTTTATTTGTTCATCTCACCAAAGGATTGTTTTCAATTTTAATCTGGATAGATGCTTCCAAGTTCCTGCTCATGGCTGGAACTTTTAACGTGGGCAAGGCAAGAAAATTCTTAGTTGAAATATGTGAGCGCAAATCAGCATGGGATAGGCTTGTGAAAGTTGCTTTAGTAGGTCACCATGTGTGTTGTAATGAGATGTTCTATATTACCGTTTGAAACAATATGAGGCCCGGCTCTGTCATCTCCCTCTTCACAATGTTAATCTCTTGGTGCTCTGTTTTCGCTCCATTCTTTCCTCTAGCTTGCAATATTCCCTGAGTTTCCGCGAGATTTGCTGTGTGCAGCTTGTAGTGTGCCTGCTTAGAGTTTAGCTTACAGCCGCTCCCGGAATGGATTTCAAACAAAACCGACCCGTTTTTGTTGTTGGCTAATTGCAACGACTGAACCTCTCCTCACCTGTTTTACAGCTCTTTCACAACTTACTAGACGCTTCCGCTTTCTTGGAGTGTCCACGCCGCTTGCAGCTTTCAGCACCAGTAGTCGCAGGAGTACTCTCTCCAACTTGCCTGCTGTGCCACGTTCATTCCCACAGCATGCGCTTTCCTGGAGTGTCCACGCCGCTTGCAGAAGCAGTAGTTGCAGGAGTAATCTTTCCAACTTGTTTGCTGTAATGCCTACAGCACTTTGCGTTCCTACCTAGAGACCAAACGCCCCGCGCGATCAGCCAACTCTCGGCTCTACTCCGATCTATCTCTATATTTTGAAGTGGTGCGTTTCATTTATCGATTCGTGTATAGATGCGCTTTTCATGAAAGAACCTATTCACACTTTACGCAGAACTGGAGAAATATTCATATCTCAATTAAGTTGTTTTGTGTAATTACTTCTTCCTTTCAAACCATCCCAGAAGTTAGCCGTGATGCCGTTTATCCATCAATTTCTGAACATCCAGTTAGTTGTCACGAATCTTCACAACGGTGATCAAGCCTTGCTTTCAGTATGGAGATTGCTTTGAAACATGGTCAGGAAGTAGGTTTCTGCAACAGATTTTGTAAAATAATCGAAATGACCGAAATTTTCTTTGTCTGTCATGTTGTTACAGAGTCAAGGCTTTGAACACTGTTGATACAGTTAGCCTCGAAGACACCATGGCTGACACCAACAACTTCGTCGTTGAAAGGAAAAACTCTGACGTTGAAGCGGAAAACTCTTGCACTGAAGAGCTGAAATCCAATTCGGAGTCTGACTGGCAAGAATCTGAGTGGATCCGTAAAATCCGATCAGGACTTAAGGCACGCTCTGGTCAAATTGCAGGGGGTGATGTTACTATAATAAAATTGCCAGTCACCCTGCGTAAACCTGTGGAACGTTACACTCCACGACAATGGCAATTCGGCCTCCACAACCGTGACCCTCAGGCATCCAGCAGTGAATCAGAAGTTCTGGAAATAAGCTTTGCTGCAGCATGCAGGCTGAACCCAGTTGAATGGGACAAATTTTGTGCTGATGTTGTGGATAATCCTGCAGATATGATGCTGAGATCATACGGTATATACTCTAGTGTAACTGAGCTCAGCCCAAAGGAAGTGCAGTATCGATTAACCTTGGATGCTCTGACATTAGCTTTAGTACTAAGTTCAGCATCGAGAGCGCCTGAGTCTGAGCCTGATGTGGGCCAGAAATTACCTAATTTGTTCATAGGGTCATTGGTTGCTGGAGGTTTCAACATTGAGGCCTTGTTGGAATATGGACCGGCGTACTGTGCGATTTGGGAGGACCTTTTCTTGTGCGAAAATCAAATTCCAATGGCTTTGATGAAGAAGGCCATTAGCAAATGTTATGGATTACTGCCGGAAGAAAGGAAGTCTAATTACTTTCCTGATCTACGAGAACTGGAAAATCCGGACTCCAATGTGACCAAAAAGTTGTTGGAGACAATTTTGAAGTTTGTAGCATTTGTCATGTGCGAGAAATTCTTTGCAGAGCCTTGGCCTGACAAAAAAGGATATATTTGCAACGTAATTGATGTCAATTACGAAGTAGGCAAGTTAGAGAATTGTGCACACGTCTTTGCCTGTATTCACAAAGTAATGACTAGTTGTGTGAAGTCGACTACAGCTGATAAGAAGTCGCCTGCAACCGACACTGAGATTTCTGCACCCGATGTGAACCAGCAGCTTGAAACCGACGTAGAGGCTACAACTGATAAGAAGTCGTCTGGAACCGATACGGAGCTTTTAGCACCCGATGTGAACCAGCAGCAGCTTGAAACCGACGTAGAGGCGCTTGTAACCGTTGGGACGCCACCTTTCGCCGTCACTACAACGTTCGGACGTGCAAAACAATTGTTTTTACTTGCCGTTGCAAACGGTTCTAAGCAACTTGCCAGCATTATTGCCACGATTTTTGGATTCAGCAGAGGGACTGCAACTGAAGAGGGCTTCGCTTTTTTTCAAGTAATACAGTCTGCAACCGATTTGAAGAAAGCCGGCCTTCAAATCCAAGGGATCCCTGGAATGGTGCAGCAAGTGGCTTTTAAAAATGGCTGCTTATTTCTCCCAATCATGGCACAAAGCGAAGGTATAGAATCCTATATTTGCAATATGGCGACGTACGAACTTTGGAATACTTCGCCTCCATTTCCATTTATGGATTACCTACTACTCATGTCACAGCTGATCAAGACCCCTGAAGACGTGTCGTATCTCGTCGATTGCGACGTGATTCGGACCTACCTTGGCACCCAACAGCGCATTTTTCAAATGTGGGAAAGGTTGCAGATTGCAGTACTTTACCCTCCATATTCAGACGAGTATAGAGAGAACATAGTGAAGCCCATCAATAGGCATTGTTCATCCGCACTGAACGTGATGGTAACTGACTTTTACAATACATTTTGTTCCAAACCGTGGTTAGTGATAAGTGTCATCTCAGCCATGATTTTACTTGTCGCTACACTTATCCAGACTTACGTAGTTGTCATTGGTTCCGATAAAATGCAACCTCATTTTCCTCGAGGTGGGTAAAACCTCCTTTAGGTATGTATATTATTTTTGGACAGATATTTAACATGGTATAAATAATGGTATTGAAGACCAGATCAGTCTGAATATTCTGGTGTTTGTTTTGCTTTGTGAGCACACCTTAACCTGCTCAAATTGTGAGGCTCTTGGTTTATTATGTAATCAAATTCAATGAACATAGTCAACCATAGATGTAAACATTATTTATTCATAAGTTTTTTTGACATCAATTGCATTACTTAGTAAATTTTTTGAATTATTTTTCTGTGAAGAGATGTAATTTGAACATTTAATATAATTAAGCTTTAAAACTCTCTCTCTATATATATATTCTAATTTTTAATATATTTTTAATAATTTAATATGACATCATTTGTCTATTGGCAAATGACAATTCATTATGATTATTATGATGCCCAAAAATAAAACCAAAAAATCAAAAAATCTTTTAAAATTAAAGATTACTTTTTATACTTTAATTGTGAATGGACCCAATGAGTCTTAAATTCACAATTGAATCATCAATAAGATTCTTTGGTAATTGATTTTTTTAAAAAGTCACATCTCTTAAAAGCCTTGAAGAGATTTTTTGAAAAGTTATATCCTTAAAACTTTGAAGATGGTCCCCCTTGGAGCATTGGCAAAATGGTCCAGGCACCACTAGTTCTTGCTGGAAAGGTGACATAGATGCTCTCATGCAATTAATATGTGAACACACAATTAACATTTGCTTTCGGCAAAGTCATCAGTTCAATTAGAAGTGATTTTCTACGCTGATGGTGTTGGCACTGGAATTTGCGGTGCCACTCATAGTACTTCCAGTGCATTTCCTTTCAATAAGATGAACTTTGGCACCCCACATCTGATAGGTCCCATCTTTTGGGGTCCAAGGCCTAAATGTCCTGCTCCAAGGATTTTACCATACACATAAAGCACTTCCAAAAATTTCCTAATGCATTTGAATTTTGGAGGGATGGGCAGCTTGCATGCATTGATATCCCCTCAAGAAAATAGGAGGAATATTGCACCTACTCCTAGATGGGAGGAATCTTACACCTCTTTATAGGTGAAATCTCCTGCCCACTTGTAAGGAATATGCCATGTGATCTACTTTGGTTTAGGTCCAAGATGACCTCCCTCTCAAGTAAACCCAAGGGTGGGGAACATTCCTGAAATGTGGGGCTGGACTTGGCTACAATGGCTCCTTATTTTGGGAATGCCCCACCCAAGGGCTTGTCCCTTTAATCTATATTTGTTCTTCATGCACATCAACCAAGTTTGTTTTTCGCTTTTCTGGGTTGTGGTGTAGGTGGCAATATATTTGAATGAAAGGAACACATTTGATGAATACTGAAAACTTTTCAAAAATTCTCTGGTTATTGCCATTGTGTTCAGAGTGGCCTTGGGCAATTGAGGAAAACAATACAAAATTCATCCTGGCAATATGTATAACATTTTATTCTATATATACAAGCTGGCTACTGAAGCTCCATCTCTAATGCATGCTGCCTATGGATACTGGTGACCTGTAGAAAAGTTGGCAGCAAGCCTATGTTGGCACAATGTAATCTAGCAACATGTCATGGAAAATAGGTGCACGAAACACAGGTTCACATTTCAAGTACAAACCTCAACCATGGCTTGATTGAACATTTCATATGGAAAGGTATCAAGTGTTAGTATAATGGATTTTTATGGAAGTCACAACGGTTTTTTTTATCACTTAGTTAGGTCTTGTTGTATACAACTCAAATGCATTCGGAAAATTTAGTACAATTGAGATGAAAAATTGAAACTTATATTTTGAATTTATTCAAATTTGAAAAATTTACACTAAATACATCAATATTCAATTGAAGATGGACTTTGCAATGTAAGATACATCTAGGGTCATAATCATAAAAATTATGATTATGTTTTTTTTTCAATCATTACAATGAATTCTCATATTATCAAATAGTTTTACAATTAATTTTAATTGCAAATGCCACATGCAACTATTATAGTGTCTAGTTGCCTTGGACAAGCCACGAATTTTAATTGCAAAAAAATTATGGGGCACTCAATCAAAAATGACAATTGCATCAAGGTGCAATTAATATCAATTTTTCATCCAACTAACATCCAACCTATGTGGCATGGTCATTTGTGATTGGTTTTACAACTAAGAAATATAGTTGCATATGATGATATGGCATGGTCATTTGTGACTAGGTTTATGATTTAAAAGTGTAATCACACAAAGTGTTTCATAACTGATTAAAATATATCCATGTGGCAATCTAATCCACCCAACAATCCTAGACTAAAATAGGTTAGCTTTAAAATAGGTAAATCGGTATAAATTATAAACTTAAGTAACTAAGTAGGTAGGTAGAATCCTTAAAGAAAATTGTTCATGGTCACAAGCCCTTTTGAGTGATTCATCCCTATTGGGGTGAAAGTAGGAAAAAAGAAGCTAAGCAATGTGTGGACAATCCTTAAAAACTATTTTTTGAAAATTTGAACAAAATCACCATGGGAACAATATATGTCAAAATAATAATAATAATAATAATAAATTAAAATTTTTTTATACTTTCAAATTTGTAG
>Ga0209208_10009940_pt1 | contig 12440 bp, 3 predicted proteins | sample S1TSphfallax_3_FD_187694 | JGI IMG/M metagenome (GOLD analysis project Ga0209208, IMG submission 187694) | Host-associated microbial communities from peat moss isolated from Minnesota, USA - S1T2_Fd - Sphagnum fallax MG (SPAdes) (version 2) | ecosystem: Host-associated > Plants > Peat moss >...
TCGTGTAATCTAAAAGCTTGATCTCTTCCTAGTCTAATCCCGGGGCTCCCAACTCGACCCTCTACCCCTTTCTAGAGTTGGAAGCCGGGAACGTGCTACCAAGTCTTGATTCCGCAACTTGACTTTGGGAGACCTTCAACTTGGTCTCACCCCGTGACTTGGGAGCGCGTCAATATTCCTGTTTGAACCACAAAGCAGACCAAGCCAACGTTCATCACTTGTAACAGCTACATACATAAACCAATCATTTGAAATTGTAACCAGCAACGTGCTAGGCTAATATCATATTCAATTGTTAACCTTTTGAATATGACCAAACAAAGAGCATCGTGTATACCCCATACAGCCTCCTCCTTCACCGTCGTGGTCATCGTCATCGCATGGCCCCACCTCATGAGCGACGAACGTGCGCTCACTCCAACTCGTGAGCGCACGGGAACTGGGAAGACGACGGCACAGGACATCGTCTTGAACGTTCCTGGTCGTAATAGTCGTCTGCTTGCGGCCATTCTGCTCCTTTATAATGGAATTTTAGCCAATATTTTAATTCTCCACACATTAGGCAATAGTTTAACATGTATTCCCCACGATAAAAAAACATAATCATTCTTGAACACATGATTCAATTGAGATTTTAAAACAAGTTTTGAAATGATTTATTTCATTTTTTATGAGATTAAATATCAAAAAAATTAGGCGTGAGAACTTTTATTTCAAAAACCTACACAAAATCTCACATCTTCACTAGCCATGTGGGGTTGAATTGATGAAATTAATTAAAAGTTTCTTTGATTACAAATTTATAAACTTCAACCAAAAAACCCTAAACTTTAAATATATCTATAATTGCAAGTTTTTCATTTTTTACCATACATGATCACCAAATCTTAATGTACACCAAAATTAAACTAATTTTCTAAACATATTTAAAGTTATGGGCAAAAACACATTAAGGTTAAGTATTTTTCAACATATGTGAAATCCATACTAATGTTAAAATAAAAGTTCATTTTACATTATAACAAAAAAATTATATTACACATGTCTTATGAAAAGCCTTTTTTTCCTAAATTTATAAAGTATGAATAATTGTATCAAAATTTTACATTTGAAAAATGGGAAGTTGAATTATTAAATCAAAAGAATAAAAGATTTTATTAAAAACATTCATATTTCATTGTATATCTCAATTTATGGTTTTCCAAAAAATTCAAAATTGTCTTCCTTTATATCAATGGCATCACATTACTTTTCATGTCAAAAAAAATCATTCAACTAAGCATTTCAATAAATATAATGAATACATAATTATATGATATGAATTGTGATGCAAGGTTCTTAGCATTTCAAAAGTTCAATATGTTATGGTAACTCAAAATCTATTCATGAAATTCATACAATGTGATCATATCATATGTAATATTATTTTTTTGAATCATTTTCATATTTTTTCATTTATATTTTTTCCCTTCACCTATGATTGATAATCTAATGAGTTGTAATAGGATTATGTACTTCACTTTAATATGTTTTTCACTTTTGTTGTAATGATTATCGAAATACAACGGTAAAATTAATATCATTCCACCAATGGATTACTTTCAAATTTAAAACAAATTCATAACAAATAATTTGTTAACACCATTTTTTTCATAAAGGTTTGTTTCATAAAGCTCATTTATGGGATCATTTTCAAGATTGTCATCACCAATGTTTTTTGGTCATTCAAAAATATAATCATGTAGTTCCCCTTAAAATTGTTTTTCCAACATTTTAATGTTAGTTTCATGTTCATTTTACACATCATCTTCAATCATAAGCATGTCAATTGGTGCATCATTGAAATCATTCAAGGAACTCACATAAGTTTTATGTGTGTTCTCTAATATATTTATAACTCCATGTGTTTACATTAATATTATATTGTAAAATTTTCATACATAAATTTTCAAAGGCATATTTCATTCATCAAAAAACTAAAATTAATTTAGATTGGAATCAAATTATGTATGAAAGAGCAATTGTTCATTTCTCATTTTGCACAATCCTCAACCAAAAAGCATTTAAATTGTAATCAAAGAAAATTGAATAATTTTGAACAAAGAAATTTTTTTGGTTTTTTATTGTTTACAAACTCTTAGTTTGTTTTCACATAAGATTTTATCTTAACAAACCACCAAAAAATGTTTGCTTAAGAATGTAGATTTGGAAAAAGAAAATAGGTTAGTAAAAAAGTAAAAAGAAATTCAATCAAACTTTAAAGTCATATTTTAAGGCTATGTTTATCTCCTAAGCTTAATTCCTTCACAATGTCATATATTTATAAAATTTTGTATGATTTGTTTTTAAGTTTTGTTCCTACGGTTGAAAATGTCATACATTTCAAAGAAAATGTATGGAATTTTTTAATTCAACCTTTTGAATTAATTGTGCCATATCTTATATTTAAAATTGTGTGAAATTTCATCATTATGATTTTTGCATTTGCTTCCAATATGAAATTCCCAAGATTTTGCTACATGAAAAATGTAACTAGGGAAAATATATTTTAAATATGCAATGAAGGAAAATCATATTATATATTATCGATATTTAGCAACTTGAAATTATAATAATAATTTTAGTTATTGAAATATCCTTTTTTTAGCATAAATTTTTTTGAAAAAATTAATTAATAAATAAAAAGAAAAGGATATCAAGGTTGTAATGAATGGAAACCTACACCTCGAATTTCTGAAAAAGTGGAAGCGAATGAAAAAAAACTAAAATATTAAGGAACTACTACTATTTTATCAAATTAAAAACCAACAAAACCTCCAAAACCTATTTTTGCAACAAATTTTTTTTTTTACAAACAATTACAACAATAGTGAATAGTCAATTTGAATTTTAAAAAACCATTTCAAAACCATTTGACATACACCTAAAAGTTTTTTAAGCCCTTTGTAATTTTGCTAGTGTTATTATTTATAATAAGAATGTGAGGGAATGTGAGGGAATGGGATTTGATGTTTTTCTTTGGAGGTTTGATTTTGATTCAAGGTTTTGAAATTTGGAAAAACTTTTTATGAAACAATTTGTGGAGATTTTGATTTTGAAATTCTTGCAAAAATTGATTTTGAAAAAACAAAAAGTTTGGTGTGAAATTGATTGCTTATGCTAATTGTGTGAGATTGATTATTATAAAAGTTGAAAATGCAATTTCTTTAGCCTTTTGCATAATTGTTTGTTGAAAATTAAATATTCTCAACAATAACAATCTCTACACAAGGTTTCAAATGTCTAACATTCCATAATTCAACTATTGGTGTTACATGATCAACATGCCATGCATAAGTGTTAAATCACTTGTTAATTCTTTGACTTTTGTGCAAGCTTATTTTGAAAAACATATAAAGAAAACTCAATTGATCGTGTTTGAACTCTAAACTTTTAGTTCAAGAATAATGTCCAAGTCTATCTATATATTCTCTAAATCCATAATAGGAATTGTCAAATGTACATTATTCATCATAAGCATGATTCATTCTAAGAAAATAAATTATGATTTTGCAAGTTTGTTCCATAAAGGTTGTTGCTACTATTCATGTCTATAGAACTCTCAAAGGATTTGAAAGGCCAAAATATAAGTAACAACAACAATAGTTCATAAAATTAAAAAATGACTATTTTTTGTCCTTTAATAAAAGAACTAATTTTAATGGTAGTATTATCTCAAGAATTTTTGAATTTGATGGCTGAACAATTAAGTCTTTGATGGGATGTGATGCATAAGGTATAATAGTCATCATCTCATTATTAAAAATAAAATCAATGGGCAACATATCTTTGAGACTTTGTTCTTTGTTGAATTTATAATATTTACACCTATTTGAACTTCAAAGGTAATTTCATTACAAAAAATTTACAAATCAACAACATAATTAACAATTAGTTTTTAATTATAATTACCACATGCAACTACTACAAGGCTTAGTCACCTTAGACAAATCACGTAAAAATTTAATCACAAACAATACATGGCATTCATTCACAATGGTAGTCACATAAAATGTGATTTCCATCAAATTTTCATTGATCCAAACTAGCTTATAAGGCATTATGATTTTACGATTAAATAATGTAGCATGTAGTCATATTATTTATATTTATTTTAAAAATTTAAAAAATATTTTTTGATATTAAAATCAATTCATTACATATTTTATTGGTAATTTCATTCATTTCCATTTATACCATGTGACACATGTCATTATATAAGTTGAACATTAAATTGTAATTTAAATAAGAATTATAAACCACATATTGTGCCTACCTAAACCCACCTGATCTAACTTGGTTATGTAGGAAAGGAATATTTAGCCAACCTCCCACATTGATCACAACCCATGTTATTTCACTATAAGAAATCATGGTTTTTCAAAAGGTTCAACTTGATTAAAGTGTTCACATTAATGAAAAGGATGTTTATTTTGATTAAAAGCATGGGGCATAAAAAACACATGGTTTTTTTATTATTGAAATGACCATTTTGACCAAGTGTTAAATCGTACATCTAGTCAAAAAGGACAAATTTAAAAAATGGTCCATCAAGATATCAATGGTTTAATCAAATCATGCATACTTAATGACCAAGCTTAATTAAATAGGCCATATTAATTTGGTTAGCTATCCTATTTGCTATGCCTAATAAGTTACCTACTTATCTAACCCATACTTACCTATTTACCTTTATAGTTTTACCTATCTACCTACTTACCTACCATTTACCTACCTATGTCCTACCTACTTACTTACTTATCATCTACCTACCTATGTCTTACCTACCATTTACCTACTTATGTCCTACCTACTTATGTTTTACCTACCATCTATCTACCTACTCACCTACCTATGTCCTACCTATGTCTTACCTACCTACCTACTTACCTATCATTTGCCTACCTATGTTTTACCTATGTCCTACTTGCCTACTACTATCTACCTATTATTTACCAAAATTACCTATTTATGTACATGCCTACCTAATTATATTTTATTTATCTATCTCCTACCTAGTATCTACATACATAACTATTTATAATTTACGTAAGTAGGTATGAACATTTGAAAACATAGGTAGGTAAGCATGTGTTAGGTACCTATTAATTTATTTATGAAAAAAATTGAAGTTCAAATGTTGTTATACACATTGACAAAAAAATTCATGGAAGTTCAAAGATAGGTGTTAAATTCATTTGGTATCATATTATTTTATAAAGTGGTGGGGTGGTTTGATGGCTAAGACATTGGTGTGGAACCAAGGAAATCAAGGTTCAATTTCCTTTACCAACATATATTATGTGGAATATGTATATTTGTATATATACATTATGTATGTTTGTAAATGTATAATACATAGGTGGGTTGTGGATAAATAGGTAAAAGGCCATGGTGGGTAGGTAGGAACTTACTATTTATTTACTATTACATTTTTATATTTATAAATTGAACTATTTTCTTAATTAATTTTTTTGGGATGCCCAAATTTTTGTCCAATTTGATTAATCAAAGAAACCATTTTATGGTTAATAAAAAAAACCATCAATCAAGTTGGACATGTTCAAATCGACTTGTCCAATGACTAAATGGTCAAATTGATCAATTTGTCAAAATGATTGGTTTTTAGTTTAGTTTTTCAGTCAAATAAACCATGAATTATTGTGGTGTTAAAGGGAATTGATCTTTGACCCCCAAGGAAGGAGATCAATTCCTTTACCACTAAACACCCCACTTTTTGTAACAAAATGATAATCTACATTTTATTTACCGTATTTCATTTAAAACATTACACAAAACATAGTTTTTGATATTTTATTAATAATTTGTCCAAATCACAAGATTGAACTTTAATTTTAAAGTATAATTTTTTTTTAAAAACATAATATTTGAATTTATTTATTGAATACCATTTCAACAACCATTTTTTGGAAAAAAATTAATTCAAGCACATGATTTATAAATGCATGATATAATCATAAATAAATAATTATTTTTCATAGCTTAAACCTTCATTTTAACATAAAAATTATATCATAAAAATTTTCTTTTGTTGTATCATTATTTTACCTTTAAAATTTAATTTAGATGTGTGATACATACTTTATTCACATATAATATTTATAAATGGATCATAAATTGTTTATACTACCTATTATTTAACTTATTCAATAAATAAATCACATTACCTATGTAATTAAGTAATTAATTCAAAAAAATCACATATCAACATGATAAAATACCTATTATTGAACCCACATACATATATGACCTATTAATTATTTACACTAGAAGAAAAACATGTATTTTCGACTAATTTTTACAACTAAATTTTAATTTCAAACGACATTTTGCAACAAAAATCTTTTTAGTTGCCCAAGACAAGTTGCATGTGATAAATTAGTCGCAAATGACAAAAGGTATTGGATGAAAGAAAAAAATCAACAAGTACTAAAAAATCAACCTTAAACCCATCCTTTGACTCCATTGTAAACATATTGTCACATGCAATTAAGATGCAACTATTTTGGTCACAATTGAAAGCAAACGATGTGTTACCATGTGTCTTAATATTTGATTATTTAAAATATATCAATAATTAGTATTTTGAAATGATTTAGGACATTCAATTCGAATGTTTAAATGATTTTATATTATGACACATGGCCCAATGTAAATATGTCACATGACATTTTAAAATAATTTAATAAAAATATTAATATTAGGTTGGTAGGTACATAAGTACATGCCTACAAACCTAGGTTGCGTACCTACCTACTTAAGTAAAAAAGTAAGTAGGTAAGTTATACCTTCCTAGGTTAAATACCTATTCATATAAATAGGTACTTAGGTAGCTAAATACATAGGTCGACTTAAGTGGGTAGGTCAAACTAGGTACGTAGTTAGGTAGATAAGTAGGTTGGGGAGGTAAGTACTTTAGAATTGTGCATATATTAATTAATACTTATATGAAATAATTACAATGATTTTAAAGTAATGTCACATTAATTACATAATTAATTTTTTAAAATATAAGAATATACATTATATAATATGAAAATCTATGTTATTAAAATAATTATTTAGTGTAACTTATATTTAATAAATATAATCATTTATAATTATTTGTAAAAGTGATTTATTATAGATAACACTAGTAGAAAAAACCCTTAAAACTCAATCAATATAAATTAAGATTCCAAAATAGTAATTCAGAATTCAAATATCAAATTTGTTTTTTGAATTTCAGAATTGAAATGTCAATTTTCAGATTCAAATAATAATATTCAAAATTAAAATGTCCATTTTAAGATTCAATTAATAATTTTCTGAATTGAAATATTAATTTTGAGAATCCAAAATAATAATTGGAACTCAAATTTTAGCTTTCAAGTCAAATAATTTCTTAAAATTTAAATTTAAAACTTCAGAATTCAAATATCAAATTTCAAGTTCAAAAGATATTTGAAATCAAAATGTCGATTTTTAGACTCAACTAATTTTTTGAATTGAAATACTAATGTATAGATTTGAAAATATTAACTTAGAATTCAAATATCAAGTTTTAGATCAAATAAGTTTTTTGGATTTAAATAACAATTTTCAGATTCAAATAACAATATTCAAGATTGGAATGTGCATTTTTAAACTCAATTAATAATTTTCAGACTTGAAGTATTAATTTTGAGAATCCAAAATAATAATTTGGAATTGAAATTTCAAGTTCAAATAAAATGATTATTTAAAATTAAAATGCAAAATTTTCATATTCAAATAAAAGTATTCAAAATTAAAATGCCCATTTTTGGATTCAAAAATAATAATTTACAATTCAACTATCAAATTTCAAATTATAATATGTTTATAAAAAAATTAAAATAGAAGTTTTTAGAATTGAAATATCAATATTCAGAATTGAATAACAAATTTCAAAGTTCGAATATTAATTTTGAGATTTATTATATGAACAATATACATATGTATGCATATTATATATATATAATTTTCGTACACTATTGCCAAAATTAGAAAAAATTTGTTACAAATTCACCGACTTCAAGAAAAATATATGGCCAAAAATGGAGAACAAAATAAAATCACTAGATTTCTTTGCAAGGTTCAAGCAAGTAGCAAAAACTAATATTTAATTTTTTTCCATTAATTAAATTTTTTGGTTCAATCAGCTCATGGATGATCGCCACTTCAGCTACATCACAAAATTGGAAGAAAATAACACTATGGACCACAATGTGACTTCTTTGGAATAGGGTTAGATGTTACATAGTTGTGAAAGTTTAGTTTAATGTAATTCAACTTTAGAATTTTGTCACGATACTTTTGAATCAACTAAGCAACACTTTTCTTGTATAACAGATGCACACATATGCATGCACAAGAAAAAGAAAGGTCATTAATTATACATCTTGGTGTGTTTAATCATATAGTGAATGGTTATTTTAAAAATGGGTTTTTCTAAACAAAATTGTATTTAGACATGGACTACTGAAAGTAGATGGATTGTAGGATTGAGGGCAGTAGCCCAAGGGTGTAGGCCTGAAAATTAGGGGAGGCTCAAGTGAGCAGACCTTTGTCATAGTAAAGCAAGGAGAGATTTTGATTCAAATGGCTGAAGGTTTGCATGTGATCAGTGGAAGGGTCTTTCAACTGACTAATGAATCTTCCATGCCCAGATGTGCTTTCAAATACAAAGAAAAAAACTTTGGAGTAATTAATGATTTAGGGTAACTTTCGAGGCCCATTTAGTGTAGTACACAATGAAACTCTTGGTTTTAGGATCAAAGAATGAGTTTCACTGTGTTGTGGTTTTGTGGGATGGGCACAATGCTTTCTTTTGAAATTGTCACTGTGAAGTTTTCTCTGCAATCTCATAGACAAGTAATAAGGGTGTTGAGCTCTAAGCAGAGTCAAGGAAGGGCTATCCAATCTTCTTCAATTGTTGGCTGTGGAATTGGAATCACTAACTTGCACAAAAGCTAAAATTGAGCTCAGGTCATGAGTACCTGATCGTCAAGTTATGAAGTAATTGAGAGCTAAGCATTGTTTTATGCATTTGGTGTACACTTTCAACTTTGAATTTGACCATTGAAGTACTCAATGAGAAATAAGTGTATCAACAATCCTACCTGTTTCAAAATTTTGCGGATTTTTTTGCTGATGATTTTATGCACAGCATTAGCAATAACATATGCCAAACACAAACAGAAGTGAATGATTCTGAATCTTAGGCCTTGGGAGTAAGGATTCGCTAAAATTGAGAGATGATATTGAACAACATATTACAAATTTGAGTTATGGAATTGAAAATTTAAAGGTATGATAGTCACTAACCAAGCAGCAGCTTCCAATGTCTGTGTACACTGCATTTTGGATGAAGTACAGCTTTAAATAGCATGTGAATGACTTTGGACCTGTAAATGTGCATAGAACACAATGGTCTCCACCACAGAGTCATAATGGGTTTCCAGGGGATGGTGCAGTTGTGGGTGCTGAGTCACATAAGCTTGAATTTTTGTAGGCACATCAAGGGCAACCCTGCAGGGAGATCTCCCTCAGGAGGGAGGAGAAGATGGAGGTTGGTATTTAAAGGCCAACTAATAAATTGACTACCCATCTCTGGGTGAAAAAGTAGCAAGGGAAAAAGCATGGCTTTAACACTTGATGCAATGAAATTTGCTAACAATATTCTCACTCAGGTCATTAGGCATTTTAGGACCTTAGTTAAGCTAGTTTATGATGGCTCAGAGCAAAGAGCACACTACTAGACAATTGGTGGCCTACTCCAGCCCAGTAGGTTCATGGTTAGTAGCCTGGATTTATATGGGTAGTCTAACACTGTAAGGTGAAATACTTGGAATTTGTGAATGGCAAGGATGGGGTGTAAAACTTACAGTTTTGCAAGGGTTTAGGGTTTTGATTGTGCAACCTGTAATAGGGATTATGCATAAACCCTAAACCCGATCATGGTGGAGCACAATCAAAATAACACTAGCAAAAATTATCCTGGGAATATTGTGTTCAAAATTTGTGTGTTTATTTTATTGGAACAAATCAGCAGACCCAACTGACAAATCCACAGGTCAGCAAGGCTTTCACCTGCAAACCAGTGGGTTTGAACCCCAGAACCCATTTTTGAGGTCGCAAGGCCCCAGACAGGGACTACAACACAACGGTCAGGTCAAATTGACCCCCACATTGGGATCATGGTAAAAACCCCAAAACCCATTTAAATTGCTTATAAATATTCTTAAGATTTATAAGTTTCATCTCCATAGACTAAATCAGCGTCCCTGGGTCCAAATCTATAATTTTTGGGGCCTAATATGACCATTTAAATGGGTTTAGGGGTATGGCCCATCTTACGTGGCCCATCTAATTAATAGTAGAGGAGATGTGAAAATTGGTTCCTTCCAATAGGGTTGAGTGGTGCTTTCTTCATATGACATGATGCTTATAATTGCTTTGATGGTGTTTGTTGAAGTTTTAAAAAGGAGAAGGAGGAGTTATATGGTTGCATGTGAAGATGCTTTGGGGGGGGGTGGGGGCGAGGGGAACATAGGGAGCCTGGCTACAACCACACCCATGACTTCAGAAGCAAGGAGAATAATTTTTGCAAGAGACATAAAATGTCTTTTGAGTGATAATTAACTCCTAGTATTAAAAAAATTGAAAGATATAATAAAAGAGAAGTAGGTGGTTAGTATGGTGTGTAACTTAAGTATTGTGATTTATTACATTGCATGGAATTGTGGTAAAGAACTCTGTTAAAGGAGCAAAAATTGGGGCAAGAACCTCAGCATGTGCACAGAAGAATATATCGAAGGGAGATCAGCTAGTATAGAAGATGTTTTAATATTGTAATAACAATTGATGCAAGAATGTACCATATAGCTTGCAAAGGTTACCCAAACTTCTGTCAACCCAAGCCCTATTAAGCACAACTTTCCATTAGACAGCAGCTACTACAGATTGAAATCTGTGGCATTTCCATTACATTTTTTCACATCACGTGGCTCACAGTCATCTCACAACTTCGCATAGATCAAATGTAAGAATTGTCAAAGTGGCTAGTCAAACTGATCAAAATTATGTACAATTTGTTGAAGTTGTGAGTCAAACTGTGGGTCACAATAAGGTAACAATTCTCCCTTTTGTCATATTGAAGCCTATGTGTAACTACTAAAAGACAGCTACAAAGTGGCTGAACTGTCAATCTATTAGCATTCAATACTTATCAGTTTTTAGGCTGCAATGTCATTTGAAGAAAGCACCACTCAAGCACCAGTTTTTTTTTATGCACACATTGCAGCTATGGAATAGAAAAAAGCAAATGTTGTAAGAGGGCCCACATCATCAATAGGTTTCCATTGAGCTGCTTGATCACAGTAGCCCAATGGAAAGAGACCCTAATAAGTTGGCCAGAGTTTGTTGTGTTGTTAATGTAGTAGACTTGTTGGCCAAGTCTCAAGTTTATTTCCTTTCACAAGAGTTGTTCTTTCATGACATGTGTTCTTGTGCTTTTATTTGCCTTGTACTTCTTGTGGATGGGTTCTTATACCCGGATTTTTCTTTTTGTTTACTGGGTTTTCCCCTTTTCACAAGAGTTCCATGTCTTAAAACTTTTCCAGTAATAACACATTCTTATTGGTTACAAGACGATGCTTCCAACCATCTAAATACAATACTTTTTCTTAATGGGTTTAGATGAGTGTAACATGGGCCACATATCATGTTCCTAGTGAACATTGTTTTTTTTTTTTTGTGTTTAACAACAATTTGATTTAATTGTCACCTAAAATGCCAAACAGTTGCAATTGAAAAGTTTTAATACACACTTAACTTGTTTGAACAATGATGACATCATGAGTTGCACCAACAGCTAAGGAAGTATGATCTCCATGTAAAGCAAGTGATGTTGTTGTTCAACTAAAGATCCTTCTTGATGCTGTGTACATTGCGACTTTCTTCGCATGTTCCCTTTTATAAAGCAGATGTTCTAAATGCAGGCCTATTTCACAAAGCCATTTCTTTCCTAGGACATTTTACATGCTGTCAAAGTTCAAGGCTATAAAGTAGGTAGTAGAAGTACTTTCAATGGATCAATTTATTAGAGAAGGTGGGCACCGCGTAAGTCTCTTTTATACATAAATTTGCAATTGGTATATGGAGTATTCAACATTGAAATAATTAAGTGTATGCTATGTGGATGCTGAGAGGATTCAAGGCCTCATTGAAGGGGATCCATGTCTCCATGGTGGATATCAAATGGTTTGAAATTTGTTGAGCAGAGCTAAATTTTCTAGTTAAAGTCGGGGGATTATTAATGGCTATTTCTCAGCATGATTTATTTGACCAAATTGGCCTCCCTTGCCGATTGTGCAGGT
>Ga0209208_10009942_pt1 | contig 12439 bp, 8 predicted proteins | sample S1TSphfallax_3_FD_187694 | JGI IMG/M metagenome (GOLD analysis project Ga0209208, IMG submission 187694) | Host-associated microbial communities from peat moss isolated from Minnesota, USA - S1T2_Fd - Sphagnum fallax MG (SPAdes) (version 2) | ecosystem: Host-associated > Plants > Peat moss >...
AACAATGTCGAACAAATAAAGAGCAACAAGAGGAGCAACAATGCTGAACAAACAAGGAGTAGCAAGAGGAGCAACAATGCCAAACAAGCAAGGAGTAGCAAGAGGAGCAATAATGTCGAACAAGGAGTGCCAAACAAGGAATGTTGAACAAAAAAATCAAACATCAACTATTAACTACTAACCAATGCAACTAATCAAACTAATTAATCTAAATAACAAACAACAAACAAAGAAGAAAACAAAAAACTCACACACAATGAGAAAAAAAACTTGAAACACTTGCTTTATATGAAGTAGCGAGTGGTGCCATTTATTGGCTAAACTCTAAACCTAACTAAACCCTAAATTAACTATTAACTAGTGATTAAGCAATAAACACTAAACCCTATTGACTACCTAGTTAATTCTAAACCCTAAAACCCTGACCTTAAATTTTTTTAGTACCCTTTTAAGATTTCAATAAAATATAAATATACATTTGATCATGATTTCAAAAGCCCAGTTCTCACATTACATAAAACCCTAAAACCAGGTTTCAAAGGCCCAGTTCTCACACTATATAAATCCCTGCATCTGAATTTCATAAAAGGCATCACTTAATGTGATACCCTAAAAGTTTCAAACTGAGAACTGGTTTGAAACTTTGTTCGGCTTTCACATTTTTTCTGATACCTGCCCAACATTGGTTTGGACACCAGAATCAACAGAGCCCTCCCATTGGATTCAGCCTGCCCTGGGAGCTTAAGTGTTTGATCACCAGCTGGTCTATCCTAGAATGGTACTGGTGATCAGTCTTTTTAAAAATTTGCATACCAGTTTGATATTTATGTTGGATCTTTTTCAAAATTCTCATACCAGCAAGCCTCTGTATTGGTATAGGATCTTTTTTTTAGCTATCATACCAGTCCAGTCCTAGTCTTAGGGTCCAAGGCCGATTTTTGGCTGGTATGGCATAAGTATGTACATAGTATTGAGATTAGTACAGCCCTGGTACATATGAAGGCGATATTACAGGGATATTATCTCACGTTGCTACCAGACAGCTATTGGTACCAGGCAGGTATTACCTGGTGTCATTACCCATGAGGCAGGTACTGGTACAGGGTTGGTCTTGCCTCGGTTCATATCTATCCATTTGAGGTGCCTATCAGACAAGTGCTAGTAGGAGGTTGGTATTACCTCATGTCCCTACCAGGCAGGTAATGATACAAGGCTGCTTGGTATTGCCTCAAGTCATACCAATCTGGTTGGTTCTTTGATACCAGGAGCATACCAGTCTATGTACCCAACCAATACTGGTTTTGACGATCATTCACCTCCTTTCTGCCAATTTTTTAAGTTTTTGTTTTAAGTGAGCCATGAACACAAGGTAATTATTATGTCATTCCAAAATAGTTGTCCACATAGATAACTTTTTTTACTTTTTTCTTTTTCCTTTGAAGACCAAATCATCCCTTCCAAACCTTTTGAAGAAAAGGATTGAGGGGGGAACTAATTGAAAAGGTCATGAAGCATGCTTCCAAATAAAACAATTTTCACTTTGATTGTTTGGAGACCTCCCAAAATAATGTTGTCACAAAGATGCTTAAATCCGAAGCAATACCCTCAACAATACCATGTGAATGCACATATGAATATTGGAAACAAATGTATTGTATCTCTGCTCCGCAAAACAATGAGCAATTTCAAACAAAAACTGTATACCTAATATCTTGTGTTCATGTTGCCATAGTCTTATCATGCTTTTTAGCATATACATTGTATCATGTTTCTCCTTAGAACTTAGCACAAACTTTTTCTTCTTTTTCACTTGGTTTAGATTCCATTTGATCATTGAATGAAGATAATGCATTAGAACAAAAACAATCCATCGAGTTCACACAATATCATTTGAAAATCATCAGAATTACTTATCTTTGAAACGTAAGGTGCCTAAAATTGGGCTTCAGTCATTGTTCATACTTTTACGTTTGTCGTAGAATGTGGCATTTTTACAGGATTCCTCATCAACATCCACTTCATATCTTATCCAAATTGTATCAATGGATTGGCATGTCAATGCCATGTCGTGGACTCTATCATTTGTTCCCCACGTTGAAGGACATGTAGTTCAAAAGTAAAAATCACCATATGTTTATTAAATTCCTTCCATGTGATGTGAACTTGATATCATATTGCTCAGTTACAAGTTTTAAAGCTTCAGGTTTTTATCATTATCTCAATGCAACTTTGTCTACTGTAGCAATTAAATTATATTATGCGTACAAGGGTATTTTTAACACATATATAATGATTATATTTTGTACCTTCAATTTTGCAAGGGCAAACACCAATGGAACTACATCAAGCACAACAGACCTTAAATATCACCTTTAAGAAATGACAGTTGGAAAGGAAGGTGGGGCATTAAAGCATCTTTATCTTTGTCTTATGTGTATTGTTTATGAAAATTTCACCCATTGATAAATAATTGTGTCAGTTTGTTCCAAGGAAAGCAATTACACGTGTGTATCACATATGGTTGTGATGCACGAAGTGTTCAAAGCTCATAAATTAGTAATTGTGAATGTGCCACATTTCACGTCTAAGGTTGATAATACTTGTGAGTTGGGTGAAACTAATTCCCAATCACTATAGGAACACATATGTTTGAGTCACCCATGTTAATTTTGGTAGCTTTTTTTTTAAAATGTTCATTTATTCAAATTCACGCATTTCGAATTGGACTTATTACCCTTTAATTAATAAGTTCATGTGCACTATGAAAAAAAACGACATATCAGGTTCCCATAGCGTTCAATTCACAAACAAAGGAAAATATTGACATCCCTAGTATGGAAGGAGGCGAGTCTATATGGGGAGGCAAGTACAACTGTCAGCTTTGCAAGCAGGGACGTCAGATTGCAGGGCACCGTCTACCATTCCCCACTTGGAATTTGTAGAAAAGCACAGATATTGCACATTCTGACATGCCCACTTGGAATTTGTAGAAAAACACAGATATTGCACATTCTGCCAAGCACAATGCAGGGGGTTTTTAAAATGAGGATATTATAGAACCTGCCAGTGGGTACATGATTGAATTGAACATGTTCCCGGCAGGAAAAGATAATTATTGTAGGTAGGGTAAGCAAGCCCATTCCCAAACACAGACCTACCACCCAACAGCCCCATGGCACATAGCTGGTAAATGGGTGCCCACGCCCCTTTGGGTGTTCAAGATGACGCTTATAACTGAACAGTCAATTTGGAAAACAATGTTCAGTTTAGGGGTAACTTTCAAACTTAAATTTGCATTTGTGTTTGTTAATGAGTGTGAAAGGGTACCATTCAAAAAATCTTCATGAGGGTTTCATGTGCAATGCTGTTTGGTAATGGGGTATGAAGTATATCAGTTCATTGAGTACAAGTGACCATAAAATCAGCGCACATACTGAGTTAGAACTTTGAGTGTTTGGATATGGGTCTAATTTTGGTCCAAGTCCAAAAAAAATCACCCCACTATGATGTTTGGCCATGGGGTCAATTTTAATAATTCCAACATCAAAATTCAAAAGGATAGTTTGGTGGTGGGGTTATTTGACCCAAGAATGAGAGACACACCAACTATACAAACCAACATAATGTTTGGTTATGGGGTTTAACTTGACCTTTAAAGGGCATGGAGGTGAGCATTAATGACCATAACACCATAATTGGAGTACAATGCAAAAAGAATAGCAATGCAATTAGACAACATACTCTAAGAACTTTGGATCTTGCAAATAAAGAGTTAATTACAAAGGCAAAAAGACCAAGATGGGCACTTTGCAAGCATTCCCACAAAACATCTAGAACAAAATGAAGGGTCATGAATTAATTATCAAAGGAGCAATTCTACTTTCAGATTGAGCTTTCAAATATGTTGTCATTACCAACTTGGGTAGAAGAGGGTTTCAAAGCAATTTTAGAAATCTTGTTTCCTACATATGAAATGAAACCATACAAGCCAAAAGCTCTATAGCCAAGTTCAAATGTCAAGCAAGTAGTAGAGATAGGACAACATTAAAGTTACATAAGTTTGTAGTAGAAGCAAATTATGTAGAAGATCCAAAATCAAGTTTGCTACAACAAACAAAAGTAAATATAGAAAATGTAGATGTGCCAATATCAAGTAAGAAACTAAAATTAGAACTATAGAAATCAATCTAAAACCAAGAAAAGAGGAAGGGTCATGTTTGAAATTAAAGAAGTACAACAAGAAGGAAATGAAGTGGGGACTCAAGTTATAGACAAGATTTACAATGAGAAGTACAAACAATTTACCAATGGACCCAACCTTCTTTATCGCCCAACTCTATACCTCCTTGACCAAAGGAAACAAGACATCAAATAGTTCATGTGAATCATCACTTTAGTTTTATACCAACAACTTACACAAACACAAGAGATTTCAATTTGATCCAAAGAGACTTTGTAAACTCTACAATTCAATCTACTATAATCTAACATTAGAATATGATGCACAACAAACATATCCTCACCTTGTTGGTTTTTATATTTGTGGCATTTGTACCAAAAAAACAAAAGGTATCCCATAGTTGGGTCATGAAGCACACCACCCACCTACTAGAGGCTCCAATGGCTAAATAATAATCATGGATCTAAATGTCCCTTGTAGACAATACTTAGGCATGTTGGACCAACAAGCATTGAGAAAAAAAAATCCCATCTTAGCTTAAATCAAGACCAAACCATAGAAAACCACAAGTTGATAAGGTTACAACAACAAACAACAAAGGAAAATTAACAAATCAAGCCTTGGAGGAAGCCATTGATGCAATTGAGAAAAATACATGTTCATTGAGGGTAAAAAGCAGATCACGGAATATACTAGTGACTTCCCTTTAAAACCTTTTATCTAACAAAACTAGATCACAAAAACATGGACTAACAAAGCTTCTAATAGATGAGGAAAATGCAGCAATAGCAAAATGGATCTTGGTTCTGCAAAATGTGGTTTGTTAATTACCTTACAACAATTGAAATTGAAAGTTGTTGAACTTACACTTACAAGGCCTACCCCATTTTGGAGTGGTGTACCAAAGAATAGTTAGTGGTACTAGTTCAAGACTAGACATCCAAATTTTATCATCAAACAAGTAGAGGGTTTAAATGTTCTTAGAGCACAAGGGTTGACTATAAATAACTACAAAACATTTTGTGATAACTTGTAAATGTTGTACACCTAAAATAATTATAGTGTAGATTATGTATGGAACTCAAACAAAACAAAAATCTAAGTAAGCAAATAGTTATGAATTCAAATTTTGGCCAAAAAGGGTTTAGACCATGTAAATCACATCATCATTCCCAAATCTCAAGAATGGTTGACTGTGAATTGTGTAGTGAATGTAAAAGGAAATTTTTTAGTAAGGTTTTACATTTTCAAAAGTGAAAGATTGAAAGATGATTATATCAAGTTGTGCAAAATAGGTACACATGTGCAATACGAAAATAAAAATGGACGACACATTTTTTATTGAAGGAATTTCCTTTTTTCTTCAAACGGTTTATTCCAAATGGGATTTCTACAACTATTTTCACTTATTGACTATAAACAAGCATGGATCCCATGTTACTTTAAAATCAATAGAGCAAGCACAAGCCTTTGGTTTAGATATGATCACACTGCCCTTTCACACCTCACATGCATTACAACCCTTAAATGTAATTTGTTTTAAACCATTCAAGACAACATTTAAGAGAAAAAGGGATGGAGCCATAGCCAAAAAGAATTACATAAAACCAAACAAAATCAATTTGGCTACATGTGTGGATAAGGCCTTAGATCAATCATTTGGCAAAAATAAATAAAAATGGATTTAGGGTTTGTGGAATATGACTTCTAAACCCTTATGCAATGGAACATAGGATTCACCCTTTAGACATATACAAAACACCAACAAGTGACAATGAGGAAATTAAAGGAAATCAACAATGGAAGGAACAATCTATTGCAGTAGACCTATTAAATATGGCTAGAATTGTTCAAGAAATAACACCAATGGATAATCCCACATCATTAACTAAAAAACCATGATTGTGAATTCAACAACCCTATTTTTGTGTACATCTTGGCCATTCAATAAAATATGAACATGAATGCACCATATTATATCTAATGGATAACACAATTAGTTTGGTGATAAGATCTTAAAAAGGTGTTTATGAAGAATGAAATGTGTGGTTATAGGGAGTCAAATGTGGATGCATGTTCAAATGTTTGGTAAGTTATTTTTCAAGAATGAAACCCCTCTTCTAACTTTTAAAGGGCATATCTTGCTCATTTTGTAACCAAATCATAGGATTCAAATGGCCTTGGGTGTGCCTAGAGAAGGGTTACATTTTCAACAATCAAAATCAAAGGATGATTCTATTATAATCAATGAACCACTGAACCACTAAATGTTTGGAGGTTAACTTGTTTATTTTACCATGATGAAAAATATTGTTGTAATTTGAATTGTGAAGGATTGAATATAAAAAATCATAATTATTCATTATAGTGTACATGCACTCATTTTTCCATCTCATGTTAAAATTTGTATTTGAGAAGTTGCAAGTCATGCCATGATAGATCTTGCAGGTGTAGAACATTTTGCATGGTACTAATGGAGGTTACAAGGTTGAGGTATTGAATAAGTCCTTTAGCCATAACTAAGTATGTAATGTTTTGTTCCCAAATCCATGAATATATAATATGGTGCAATCCCCCTCATGGTAGGTCAAAAACAAAAAAATGTTCCTAGTTTGTCGTGTAATATGAGGCAACATTTAACCTACGTGCACTTCCAACTTGGACATTGCAAATAAAATGTAAGTTAGGGTTAGTTTCCATGTGGCCCACCCAACAAGGTGAAAGCACATTACAATGACCCCTTTTGGGGCACTTTTGGGTCTAGTATTATAGTACATACAATATAATTGTTCCCAAAATATGGTACATTTTATTTTTGGTATTACTTCTGGTTTTTGGCCTTATAATTATTGATTTTACAAAACTATTGTTATTTAATATTATTTATAAAATAATAATAAATTTCATTATCTATATTAAAGGATCCATGGGTATATTGATAATATGCATTGATATAATAAAGCTACTATCTCATTTTGTATATAGTAACTTTAAGGCTTCAATCAATTTTGATGAAATTAAAAATATGGCCCATTTAGTTATATTTGTCATCCTCCATGTGAATATGATTACTTGTCAAAATTGCAATTTACCACACATTTATCACATCTTTGTTGAAAAAATTCATTTTTTGAAATGAAAAATTTCAAATTAATCACATGGTACGCAAACATGGTTCAAACATGTGAAATGATATGGTTCAATATATTTTCAACTTTCATAAAAGTTAAAAGTCACTCAAATTATTTTTGTAATATATTTGTGTTTTTGAGTACACAAGTATGCTACATTTGTTTTCACAAATATACTATAATCTCCCACTTTATTAAATGGTTTTATTTCAATATTTTGCTTAGGTTGTATTTTAATATTATATGCAAAAATATTGTGAATTTTTTTCAAAAGTTTGAGGTGGGATACATTCAAACATGCACACCCCCTAAAAAGTAGTACAATGTGACACCCCTTGATATACAATGGGCCACTATATTGTGTTTTTATTGTACAGCTATTTTCAAAAAAATAATAATCAAATGGAGTTTTCATGTCAATATAAACACCTATTCATTAACTATGTTTTAATGGTTTGAAGGTGGGGGCGAAAAGCACAATCAAATGAACCAATTTATGTACTTTTCTAAGTTGAATTATAAGTATCACAAAATTGTTAAACATGTAATTTGATTAGGTTAAAAGATTGAAATTAGTATGGTTTTGATCCTATGTAAAATCATGTTCAATGTAAACATATTTTATTGATATTGATTCATATAGGAATGAATTAGTGTCTTACACTTTGAAAAAAAAAAGTGGAATTTTTTTCTTTGTCTTGGTACAAATAAAGAATATTTATTACATGTTGAACATTACATCAGATAATTATTTCTCTTTGACCAAAATTCATTTATATCAAGGTTATTTCAACATGTCATGTTATTGAAATATGAAGATGTGTTGTCAAATTAGGCTTCATGTGGATATGTTGACAATGTTCAAAAAATTGTTAACAAAGGATCATATGATATTACAAAAGTTGAAAATGGAAAAATGCATTTGTATTTAACATGGAAAAATAACTATGATGGAGTCATTTTGATATTATTCATGATACTCATTCCTTTTTTTGTTCCTCCCAATTCATTTCTTTTGTTTCATAGATCACGAATTGTACAAGTTTATGTGATTTCTTGCAATTATGCATACATATGGGAGTTGTATGTATGAAAGGTGTCATAGTCACCACTTTCACATCACAAATGGAGTTCATTCATGATGCATAATTAAATTTTAATTAATTTTTAGTTAACTCCTAATTACTCCTTGTTCACTTTTAATTAACTCATGATTCATTTTTAGTGAACTCTTAGTTCATTCCTAGTCCACTTTTAGTTGACTTTTAATTGAATTTTAATTAACTCATAGTTCACTTGTAATTAAGAAGCCTCTTAAGAAGCTTCTTTTGTTGGTGGGCATATGGAAACTTTGAACTAGGTCCCAAAACACTAAAAAATATTTTCAAATATATGATTAAGTTTATGATTAATATTGTAGTCATAAAAAACAAAAATGACTAATAGCCCTAAACTCATTACAAATGAATTGTTTAAGATAATAATCATTTAGGATATGATATGGCACATTTCATCCATTAATCAAAAAAGACATATACGAAGTCATTAATGATTATTTAATTTTTTTATTGTTACAAATTGGACCAAAAACCTTCAGGAACATTAACCTTTTTAATCATAATGTTTATTATTATATTTTTTAAATAAATTTTAAAATTTTCAATTTTTTTTAATTTGTTATTTTCCATCTTATCAATTGTTGACACATGTAACCACCTAAACTAGGTTTAAAACCTAATTCAAGTGGTTAAGTAGACTATTTAATCTCCCAATTTAAGGTCTTTTAGATAAGCATTTAACCTAGCAAGGTAGTTTAGGTAAGCAAGGAATATTCAATATTTTGATGTTGACCACAACATTGAATGTCATTTGTGAAGTTTGAACTTTGGACCCCAAGGATGGACTTTAAAACCTTTACCACCAAGCCACCCCATGTGTTATGTAAATAATCTAATGTTTATTCTATTTAGACCATATTTCATTTAAACAATACAAAAAGCCTCAAATTTGATCATTCATATAATATTGATAATTTATCCAAATGAAAAAAATTGAATCATAAAGTTCTTTCAAAATATTTTTATTTTTTATTGAATACATTTCAATGACCATTTTTTGGAAAAAAGAAAATTCAAACACATGATTTTTAAATGGAAAACCTTTGTGGCTAATACAAAAATAAATAAAACATGTCTTTCATATCTTAAACCTTCATTTGATTTAGGAATTTATATTATACAATTTTGTTTCCAATACATCATAATTTTTTTAATTTTTAAAATTTAAATATATGAATCTATATAGTTATAAACATAAAAAATATTTATAAATGTATATTAAATCAAATATTTTTATATAAATTTAATCTAAATATTTAATTTAACTTTAAAATATTAATTAATATTCAAATATTAACTAATTTTCTGAAATTATAAATGTTATTCGTTTATTACACATGTAATTTATAAAAACATTCACATAAAACATTTTTAAATGGATTATATATCATGTACATTTAAGAAAAATGTAGTAAAAGTTCTTATATTATCTATATGTATAATATTAATTGAAGTTAGTTCCCTACATGTTGTAGTTCCTTATGTCCTTTAATGTTCATATTAAATGACTAATTGTCATTTCTGAATTGTTGTAAAATAATTTTATGAGCATGTTGTCTATGTAATGATGCATCATTTTGTTCATGTCACTTGCATAATCACTTTTTAGTCATATTTGAAATGATTTTATCCTAATTAAGTTTTAAAATAATATCTTGGACATCCATGTCATTTTGTCATCAATCATGGATGCCATATGAATGAAAATTCACAATGAAAAACAATGTCATCCCTTCTATTGCCATGTTATGATCTACTAGCCAAATGCATCATTAATATATGGTTACAATTTTTTCCATATAAGATTTGAAGTAATATTTTATGATTATAGTCAATTATATAATCATTTAGGATATCTAATCATTGAATTTTAAGTGGCAAATGACATAATTCCTTTTAATGAGAAAGGTATAAATAGAGGTAGGACCCCCATTACTTTTAGTTTGTTCAACACCAATTTGAGGTACAAATCTAACACCATAACTTTGTTCTATTCTTGTCATGTTTACACTTTTTTATTTCATTATAATAAAGATATGTTTGTACTTTGGTTTTGCACACTTCATGTTCATGGTTTTTGGTTTTGTGTTTTTATCTTGATTCCTTTGTTTTGTGTTTTGGATTATACTTAAACTTAAACCTATTCTTTTGCCATCTATTTTCATAGCTTTCATGCCCATGACAAAAGGTAGGAGAGAGCAAATGTGAAAACATGTAATAAAGTTGGCAATGATCCAATGAAAATGTGTTTCAAACACAAAACAAGAATGAAGGTTGATTATAAAATTAAAGATGTTAGAATTTTGTTTTTATCATGTAGATTGTGATTTATGATTGAACATATTTTGTCATGAGTTTTTTTTTGTTTGGGCATGCACTTTTTCTGTGGATTGCATTTGCTTAAAAGGTGGTAGACAACAAGTGATGGTCACTTCATTATGTATGTATTATATGGAACAAAATAATTGAAAGAATTAATGAACCCAAAAAATGTAATATTCCCCAAAATGTTCTTCCTAATTCATTTTTTGGCTTAGAAAATATTTTAATGTGTTTTGATAATTCGATTAAGTTTTAAACATCACAACATTACCATATGACACAAGCCATAAGATATCAACTCACGTATACCTCTATTTACCATGCTTTAAATGATATGGGTATTTATCTTTTAAGAGAAAAAAGAAAAAAACTAAACATTTAAAGCTTACACTTAAATTATTTTTAAAAATGAAACAAATTTTTAATTTGATAAAACAATTTGAAAATTCAATAGTACAAAAGAAAAGTGATTAAATAATGGTTCAAAAAATATATTTACAAATATTATTAACTTTGAAATTCACATTTAACATTTTATTTGTCATATAAAATCAATTTTTTGCAAAATTGAATAAGGATTTATGAGTGTTTACAAACATTATACTTGCAAAATAGATGTATTTCATTATTGTTACAAGATTGTGTACGTCATATAAAAAAATAAAATCAAATAACTTCATGCATGTTTTTAAACAAAATCAATGGTTATTAACAATCTATGAGACAATCACATGTTTGATAAACCAAGTTTTTGTATCATAAATATATTCAAACACCTTTGCATGAATATTTTATAAAATTAAAATGATCCTTCTATATACAGTATGTGAAATTGTGTCCACCGAAACCACATTACCTTGCAACTAAAACTCAGAAAACAACTCATATATAATTGTTATGCAACTATCCCTTTAAAAATATTGTGTATTAATAAATAAATTGTCACGTTAAAAAATCAGTTAGTTGTATTATAATTGCAAATGAATTGAAAATGGGTCTTTTTGTACAATAATTTATACACATTGTACATACATATGTAATCAACCGTGTTTAACTTTTTAAGGAGTTGCATTGTAGTTGCATGTGGCAACTATTTTAAAACTATTATAAATGTGTCATTAAAGCAACAATTATGTTGCAACTAGTGTACAATGTACATATGTGTGATCATACGTGTCCACATTTCCACCACCCATTATTGAATACATTTGCAACTAGTAATCGATTATGATTCACATTGATACAATTAGTATGGCCACTAGTGCACCACTATTAAAGTACTACTGCTATGTTATGGCTATAATACAACTACTTATAATTTTAAAAATATACATATTCATCAATGATTTATATTTTCATCATATGTGTTTCATTTTGAATGATTTAAAATGTTATGGGAACGTTATTTCAAGTTCTAGAAATCATTTTGGAAGTGCAAAGGAAAATGAATAATGAAAAAATAACAAGAAGAAAAATAAGTTTTCCAACTTGCAAAACACGATTTTTTTTTCTTTAAACCCCTCCTACTTTCAAATCTCATAACTTTCCTATTTTTGATTCATTTTAAACGATTTAAAGTGTTATAAGAGCACCACTTGAAGTTCTACAAATCATCTTTGAACTCTAATAATAATAGAACAACATATAAGGAATTTTGTTGGTTGGGAATTGGCCTTTGTAGCATTTGG
>Ga0209208_10009943_pt1 | contig 12439 bp, 7 predicted proteins | sample S1TSphfallax_3_FD_187694 | JGI IMG/M metagenome (GOLD analysis project Ga0209208, IMG submission 187694) | Host-associated microbial communities from peat moss isolated from Minnesota, USA - S1T2_Fd - Sphagnum fallax MG (SPAdes) (version 2) | ecosystem: Host-associated > Plants > Peat moss >...
AGAAATCGGTGCAGGAGACTATAATTATAATTATATTATAAATCATATATAATATATAATATTATATAATAGCATAGACGCAGCCAAAATCAATTTTAAAAATAAATAAATAAATCAGTTTATTAATTTGGCTCCAAAATCCAAAGTCCATTTATATTCTGTATTTACTTAGATTTTCATAACTGATAGATTACACTTTTTTTAAATTTATTTATAGCAGTAACCCAAATAAAACAGAGTTGGAATTTTGATTTTTTATGGCTTTTGAAAAATGTCCTGTCAATTTAAAAATTGGTGTGGATATTATCTTAATAATATGTGGTACATAAATGAATAAATGAATAAATGAATGAATAAATAAATGATAAATATATTGTAGTTAAAACTTAAGAGTTATTTTTACTTAAATTATTCTTTTTTAATTCTTGATTCTTTTCCATATTAGGCTAGTTGCACCTCGTTTTGCTTTTTATCTTTTAAAACTTACTTTCTTTTTAATTCCTTTGCTTTGATTACGTACCCCCCCCCTCCCCCCCTCCTCTCATAAAAAAAGAAACTCTCCTTCTTTCGCTCTTGTTCTGTTTGCCGTCGTCGCCGTCGTTGCCGTCGCTCTTTGTTCGTGTGTCCTTCGTCGCTGCTGCTGCTGCTGTTGCTGCTGCACCGGCGTACTTTGGCTTCCTTCCAAGAATTTTATTGGCATTCTCAGTAGAGGAGAGGCAAAGTTTCGTAGCAAACAGATGCGGTTTGGTTTTTTTCGGCTTCTTCTTCTTCTCCTTCTTCTTCTTCTTCTTGTGGAGGATGCGGACTTATATCTTCTGTAGAGATTGTAATCCCAGTCTTTGTTTCTTCTCGAGTATGGTTTGTTGTCGTTGTCGTTACTTTCTTTGTACAAAAACACACGGAGAATCCGTAGGCGCTTTTCAGTGAAACTATCCGTCCTCTTCTTTGTCAAGTGTATTCGTTGCTGTGGATTTCTTCTTTCTCTTCTCCTTTTGTAGCTGCTTTTCAAACAAGTACAAGCGACGCTTCTTCTTCTTTCTTGTTGACGCTTTGTGAGCCTGTCACGCTCGCTCCCGCACCGGCCAAGCAAGAGGCCGCAACTCTGCGCTCATGTACTTGTCAGGTATTTGCCTTCTTCTTCTTCTTCTTCTTTTTCTTTCAGTTTTTGTTTCAGTCATACTGTGGTACCGGAGACCAGCACGCCACCAATGCCATCGGTTCTTTTGTTTCTTGCTTATTCTTGCTGGAAGTGTTCGCGACAAACTAGGAATGCCGCTACCTGTCCTTTGCATTGTGCAGCTCCCTTTCTCTGTCTGTCTGTGTCTATTATTAGTCATTTCTATTCCTTGAAGAGGCGAGAACTTGCAGGAAGGGAATGTACTGGGATCATTCAGAGAAGAAACGATTGACAAGAAGCACAGCTCAAGAGACGAAGAATAGCAGGTTCGCCGAGGACTCGTGTCTGCATTGTTCTACAGGTTATCTCGATAATATCGCGCGCAGCAGCGAGCGTCGTGCATGCAAAACTAAAGCGGACGTACGGACTGTAAGAAAGAAACAGACGACAAATCCAGCCAGCCACATCACTGCGCTCCTGCACCTCTCCGACCGCAGAAACGTCGTTGCAATCAGAGAGAGAGAGAGAGAGAGAGAGAGAGAGAACATGCCAGGTCCTCAGTCCCTTCCTCCTAGAAGCCTCACCATCTGCCGCACAACGTTGCCGAAAATCAGCAAGAAGGTGGTTGTGAAACGAGAGCTGTTGATGGATGACTCCGATGAGGAGGACGAGGAGTGGGATTCCAGGACGCGGATCCGACCGAGAAAAGTGAGAGTTATCTGCACGGATCCTGATGCCACCGATTCCTCTAGCGAGGAAGAAGGCAGCAGCAGTTTTCGCCATAACCATTTCACTCCAGGCGGCTTGCAGCAGCGGAGAAATGTACAGGAGATCGGCTTCCGAGCAGATTTATACTCTCCTTCATCTGAGTCGGATTCTGAAGACGAAGAAGGCGGTGCAGCAGAGGTTCCAAGCTACCACTCTGTCTTCACAGCAACCGCAATGAAATGTGGATTCAATTGTGCAAGATCCAGCACATTCCTTGAGAAAGAGCCGAGCAAGTTTGGGACGACATCGGCGGGTTCTTGGCAAATGAAGAAAAAGAAGAAGGCGGAGGAGAAAAAGGTAGCCAAGAAATCTAGCAAGAAGGAACCGGCCTCACAGAAATCCAGCATCGTCAAGTCTTCTACTACTACTACGGTCGTGAAGAAGATGGGTACCGGCGATTTTCTTTCATCGCAAACTGGTTCTAGAGCTGGTTCCATAGAGTTTCAGAAGACAGGAGAAGAGGGCTCAGGAGGGAAGCCCCGCAAGTATAGAGGAGTGAGGCAAAGGCCATGGGGAAAGTGGGCTGCCGAGATTCGGGATCCTTCCAAGGGGGTGCGCCTGTGGCTTGGAACCTACGAAACAGCAGAGGAAGCTGCTCATGCTTATGATAAAGCTGCTCGGGAGATTCGAGGTTCAGAAGCACGGACGAATTTCCAAGGGGTGGTAGTGCCCTTAGCTGGTGCAGGTCCTTTATTGCAAGTTCAAAGCAAGGCTGAGAACATAAATGCAGAGGATGAGTGTCAAAGAAAGCTCACTGACTCACCAGAAAAAGAGATGGCTAGTAAAGCAATGATAAGATCTGACCATATTGCAGACTCTGCTGATGAAGACATTGCAACTGAGATGATGGAGCAATGCTCTGACATTTATGATGAGTCTTTGGACCACCCATTGGAGGAGCAATTCAATGACTTTCCTCATCCTGCTGATGATGAGTGTGGTTTCTTTGTCAGCTCCTCATCACCCTCCTCTGTTATAGATGGGTGTATGAGTAATTTTTCTGCTGAGCACTCTCTATGCTCCTTCCCTGAAACTACTTCAGAGCATTCAGTTTGTGAACAATTCTTGAGTGGAGAAGATGATTCAATTGAAGGATGTTGTCTTTCAGAAAGTACAGTCTGTTTGCCTCAAGAGAGGATACAAGATTGTGCTGCAGAGCAACAGCAGGCAAGGGAGCAGCATGGTAGTTCAGCGGATTCAAAGCTAGAAGTGGGAGAAGAAGAGCTCTGTGACAATGCTGCAATGCACCTCCCACAGGCTTACTTTGAAGATGTGGATTTCATCCTTGATACACTAAGCTGTGCAGATGGAGGACAGGATGAACAAATGATAGACTTCTCTGCAATCAGCTTTGATCTCCTGGATGATGATGGGGTTGACATTACAGATTTGGTCTTTGACAAGACAAACAGTTGGTTTGGCAGGCACCAATGACATCTCTGTTCCTTGAAGAAATGAGACAACCTTGTTGAGGCCCATATTTACTTACCACCGTTCCCCTGGACATAGGCATGTCTCTGCAAAATTTTGACTGTGTTGCACTGATTCACAAATCTTCGGTAGAAGATTCTAGACATGCAACTTGCAGATTGGCAATGTGGGAGATCTCAGAATTTGCATAGTGCGCAAGTGTGTCAATGTTCCATAAGCTGGAACATGAGGTAAGATAGTGGAAAGAAGCTCTTGCTCAATTTTTTGTAGTTGCTGCTCCATTTAAGCATGTTTCAGGTGTCCTTAGATCGAGGTTCTTTCAAGATAGACTAAGCAACTTCTGGCACATGTCAAGCAGTCCTATATGTGTGTCGCCTTCCAGAAACCAATAGATGTGTTGTGGGCCATCACTTACAATCTCAGTGTTTCATCTATGTAGGTTGGTATCCATGATTTGAGCAGCTGCTTGAATAATCTGTGCTTTTCTGCACAAGTTTTGTTAGTCCAGAGGCTAGTATTGCTAGGAGAGTGAGGTTCCGCATGTGCATAGAGATAATTTGTGCCCCTTCTTTGAAGACTGGGTGAGTACCTGAGACCAATCTAATGTATTGGTAGTATATACTGGATTGAGCAGGTAAAGCTTGCTTGCTTATGTCTCACGATGCTCTTTCCCAAATAGAGTTGTGATGGAAATGAATAGATATTCTCTTCTTGCCAAGTGTGCAAGCACATCAGGGAAATTTATTGAAATATTGATTCACTAATCAATTGTGAAGGAATGACATTTATGACCGTCTGTTAATAGACTACAAAATTCAGCAGGAGTTATAGTGGCACTTACATTCCCAACATGAACTCCATTCTCATGTATTCCTCATGACAATCAACATCATGATGATCAAGTCCAAACGAGTAATAAAAATCATTACATGTGTTGTACGTATTGCAATTGGCAATCAAGTTGACAACACATTAGCAATGCTCACTAGAGTAAACTTGTATACACCTATTTCAATCTAAAAGTTGAATGTTTATAATGGTAACAACCTTTCATTCACAGAAGTAAGATTGAAGATGTTCCATTCAACAAAAAGTAATTTGAATCAATTATGAGAAATGGACTAAGTACATTCAGAGGTGTTGGACATGCAAGAAGGTTCAAGAGCTTTCAAGTAGGCAAAAGTGCTTATATAATGTTGGAGTGCACATATATTTCCATTTGCAATCAGGTTCATGTGACATTTCTACATACAAAGTTGAAAAACTCAAAATTTTGGTCTTTAGTGGGTTTTGCCAATTTGGATAAATGGAGTTCATTGGGAATGTAAATTAACAATGCAAAATGTTCAACTTGCACAAGTTGAACATCAAAGGTCAATAATGTACTATTTATCACAAAATTTTGTAAGGGAAAAAAAAACTATGGTGTATGATATCATTTCTTTTGTTTGGAACATGTCATAAAATTGATAAACCCTAACACGCATGGTCTTTATCTTATTAATTACCTATTTTTATAATATATTTGGGCCACAATAATTTAACAATGAATATCAACATGTTTGCACAAAGGATGATGACAATTACCAAGATTATCAACAACTAGGATCAACCATTTGTGGTGAGGTAATGTTTAAGCTTCAAGTATCTTATCCTAAAACGGGAAACAAAAATTAAAATATTGTTTTTTTTTGGAATTTTCTAGGGTTAATTGTCTTTACATGTTGAAATTATGGTAAGCATTTACTCAAATGTTATGCTTATTGGAAAAGCTAGGCATGGAAGCTTATGGAGTGGAATGGTGATTTATGGAAGGAAGGGGCATGAAAAAAAGGATCTATTCTTATGAGCTAGAACATTTGTGGGGTTAAAAGGAGGCATATTAAAAAATTCTTAGCATATTTCTTAATAATCTTTTTGAAAAATTTAAAATTTTTCTTTTATAGTTTATTGTTCGTGACACCAACCTTCTACCATTGAATTTCACTTGGGGGTGCGAACAACTTGTTGGTTGGGTTTGCTATTATGCTTTTAATTATTTTTTAAAAAAAGCTATTAACAACATTCTAAAATGATGCCAACTAGTTATTTGAAAAAAAACCATTGTTCCTAATAGCTTCCTAATCAATTGTTAATAATTATATAAGGTATCCATGTGTCTAGTTGATATCTATAGAACTAGTTTGTATTTCCTTTTGTTGTAATTTAGATGAAAAAATATAATTCGCATAATGGACAAAATAACCAACATGTCATTAGCTACCAAATAATTGAAATGCACAAGCGTTGAAGGTATTTCCATAACTAATGACATCGAATTGGTTACCAAACATAACCTACCATTTAGAGGTTTTAAAATGACAATGTAACCCTCTTGTCGATGGATGAAAAATAATGTAACCTTTTGATGAAAAGTCATGTAACCTTCTTCTAAATGGATGAAAACTCATATGTAATGTCTTGTCCAAATGATGCATGTATGAAAAAGGAAAGGCAAAAGTTTATACTTGGTGAACACCAAACAAAGGATGAATCAAAAACTTGAAAACCTTTAAATGACAAGTTATGATTTCCAAATGGCATTAACTAATCGTATTGTGCCATGTCAATTTGATTGCCCCATCCATTCCTTAAAATGACTTTGTGAAATTGGTGTTTGTGGCTCCTAATAAAGAAAATGCACCCCATTGTACAAATTGTAAAAACCCTTACATTTTGGAATGTGTTGGGTATATATGCCATTGTGCTTAGAAAATGCTTGTAAAAAATTTAAGAAATAAATCATCACTAATAGTGCATATAACATGGAACCCAAGTTTATAATACATAATTAACACATTATTCATTGGGTTTTTCAATGTTTATTTGACCACCAACCTATTAACAACTTCTATTAACATGTTATGGATCTTAGAAATACATGTTTTGCCTTGTGATACTTCCATCTCTAAAACCCTAACATGGCACATCTATCTTTTTGTTTCTTTCTCCGTGACATATGAAACATTACATTTAAAAATCATATTTTCTTTATTAATGCATATACATATAAATAGTTGTTAACTCATACCAATAGTGATTATGTTAAGGAAACCAACATGGGAAAACTTCACGTGTGGCTAATATGGAGAAAAAACATCCAACAAAAGATTTGTTAATGAATTTGACAATCCATCATCAATAGTTATTCACTTATGTCCATGTTCACCATCATAAGTTTCCCATCCCATGATTTGATAATGAGAATTGTGTGAATTTTTTTTTTTCATGAGTTTGTGTTTTTTGCATACAGATGTCATGCGTTTAAAACATGTATGATGCACATATAAATAGGATGAAATATTTTCAAATGTCCAACAAAAGATGAAAAAATTTCATCCTACTTATATGTGCATCATATGTGTTTTAGACACAAACATCTATGTGGAAAAAAAATGAAAGTATGAAATAATAGATTCATACAAATTTTGAACAAACCAATGAAGCTAGTGAATTTGTGATTAGTATGTTTTATTGCATGAAGATTCAAGCTCTTATGTTATGGTGTTAGAAAAAAAATTCAAAGTATCAACCATTGAACAAGAGGATTGTAATCATATAGTAATCTTCTTGAAAAATTCCAAGGCATGAATATTATATGGATTTGGTAGAATGTAAGGCATGTAAACCTAATACGTCACATGTTTCATTTTTAGTGTCTTCTTTGTTGTCATTAATTTAAAATCCATTATGGTGGTGTAATTGAAATAGATGGTAGAGGCATACATCATATTGGTTGAGCTAAATACAACCAAGGAGGTGTAGTTGATTAGTAAATTACATGTTTTATTTATAACAATTGATTGGCATCTATTTTCCTTTAATTATCATATGATGTTCATATTTTTTATATCACAAAACACAAATTATAAAATTGATGTACAAAGGGATGCCCATAATGTTTTGTATCTTGAAATCAAGTTGAACAAACAAAATGACATCCTACATATGTAGCTAAATACCACATTAGTTACCTACTTAGGTATTTAGTAGGTAGGTAACTACTTAGGTACCATAATAGGTTAAGTTGGTAGGTAGTTCAATGGCCAACAAACCTCCTATTTATTAAATTACATACTTAAATATTTTTTAAAATATATTGTTTACTTGCATAAGTATATTATATACAATATTGTAAAATGTAAAATGAAATAAATGACAAAAATTAATAACTTATGAAGTTGTAATCCATTGGTAAGGATTTGGTCTATCATCATGGAAATGAGGGGTTCAATTCCTAATACTTACAACCTATGTTCATGTTTAAGGGGCTACACTAACTATGTTAACATGGGTAGGTAGGTCAATTAGGCTACAACAAGTACCTAGTTACCTACCTTTTTGACCTAATTACCTACTTCTAAAAACATGCCTACATTTATTTAATACCTACCTACCTAACATTATAATTTTATTTTTAAAAAATAAATTATTTTAATTTGACCAATCAAAATCACCACCTAGTCACAATGGACATGTTAAAACCAACTTGTCCAAAATGATGAGGGGTTTTTTTTATGGTTGTTTAAATGGAATTTTTTTTACTAAAACTTTTAGTTAAAAAAAATGGTTTTTCTACTAATGTGATTTTTTAAAAGGTTCCATTGGATAGTATAAGAAAAGGTCTAAAGGGGACCACCCCTCAGTCTTGCCAACATAAGTTGTGGCATTTGTATTTATAGTTGATCTCATGTTTAACTTGCATCATGTTTTGTTCAAGTAGTAAAACCGTTTAATTCTTGTTCATTGTCAAGTTCCTTGTTTGTCAAATCATTTAATCTTTTCCAAATGATATCATTGTTTTATTTTTTACAACTTGGTAGGGGGTTGGTAGGGCCTTTACTTACACACTAATGGGTTTGAACCCAAGATCTTTTCTAAGGTCCTAATGTCCCAAATAGGTGTTACCAAACCATCACCTATAGCTTGTTAATAACTTTTGAAAGGCCAATTCCATCGTGGACCTAGAGGTACCTTAACATGAACTTTAATAGTGTTTTACTTAATGTGATGCATAAGGTTATATGTGTATATATATATCCAATGTAAATATTATTAACCATTTTTAATAGGTATTGCATGGTTATTGAAAATAACAACATACTTTTGACAATTATCACAACAATTCTTTAAGTTCATAACCATGGTTCTTAAAAGTCAAGGAACCAATTTTTGATATGTAACTATGGTTCTCAAAAACTTGGGGTTTTGTTTTTTCCAAATGATCACTTTTATAACCACTTAATTATTTGATAGTTTTTTCTTGAAGACCATTAATTATTTGAAGGTTTTGAAATAAATAAAACTACTAGTTCTTTGATTTTCATTTTTTCTCAAAAAATCAAAATTAATAATATTTGATTTTGAATGATTTAAAGAACTAGAGTTGATGGTTATCAACAAAATCAAATATATGTTCAACACTAATACATATTAGTCAATTGTGTATTTGGAAAGTTGTTATTCAACCAATTTTTTGCAATAGACATGTTTCTTCCACAAAACATATGATTTAATTGTATTGGATGTGTTAATGCCAAAGAATGACATCTATCTTTATATACATCACCCCTCATCTATTCTTGTAAGGGTTGGCCCACCACCATTTGTTTTGGTTGAATGAATTGAATGTGCTCTTAGATGGGTGTATTATATATTGTGGTAGAGGAAGATAAGGGGAGATTTGGTTTTCATGCATGTAGTGCCAGATACAAATTGTTCATATCTAATACCAAAAAGTTAAACTCCTATTTCTAAAGATTTCCCCACAAGAGAAAGACAAACTTTGCATTAGCTGTGCACTTGTTGTTGATGGAATGAACAACAATAATTTGAACTCTAGAATTTGAATCCATGGAATTTTGTTCAATTATGAAATATAATTTCCCATGGAAAGTATGCAATCTATGTGTTTTATGGTTTTATTTGGCATGTTAATTACTTTATTGTTATTGCAAAAGGGGCACAAGTTGAATATTTTGAACATACCTTTTTCAAGTAGATTAATTACATGAAAGCAAAAAGTGAACCATTTTTGCTCTATTTTGGGGTTTGTCATCACAATTGGATTGTTACTGTCTATTATGTAAAAAGCTTTCACCAAGTTGGAAATTTGAAGTGCACACACATGTGGAATATTTCGTTGACTTCATTAATATCTTCTTGTAAAAATACATCTTTCCTAGTTGATATGATTTTTCTATTTTGTCTATTCCAAATGTGTTTGGTAATTTTTTTGCTTGCAATATAGGCCAACAAATCATTTTAAAAGGACCATACATAGGTCCATGATGTAGAATTCATATAAGTTTTGTGACCTACCTAATTAAATTATCTTGGAACACATTTAAAATTTGATTGAAGAAATTGGTACAATTTGTTACCAAAGTGTTGCAATGTTTTTGACAAAACATGTTAATGGACATAATGGCTAAGGTTCCCATTGGCTAAAATTGAGTAACTTGTAAAAAGAAAAAGGTAGTCATGTCAAAATGTTTATTTTTTCAACATTGCTATTTAGACAACCTTGTAGTTCAAAAACCAAGGAAAAGGACGAGAAGACTTTTCCTTTTTGCATTTTGTATTTGTTTTAATAAATTTTCACATTCATCTACTTTTTTGTTTCAAAAAGTTGATTTTTTTGTTGGTAGCCACTTCATTGTTTTTCCTTCATTAGCTATAAGGTGTACACAATTACAATCCTTGCCTCTATGTGTTCTTGAATTGATTTAAAGCTTCTTTTTTTGGCATGCTTCTCCTTGTGACCTTAAATTTTTTTCTTGTTACCCATCGTTTATTAATATAATTTTCCTCATGCACTAGAAGCACCATTAAACTATATTGGTGCATTTGCAATGAAGGGAAAAACATCACATGGAATGCTATCATCCATCATCTACCAAGCCACCTTCCTTCCATAGCTTCACACATTGCCACACATTGCCAACTTCAAATGAAATGATCTTGTCCTCTTACTCCTACTCATGAAATAATACACCATTATGTTCTCTTTCTATTTTGCTTGGGTTTTACTCAATCCTTTTGTGCAAAATCCAAGAAGAATGAAATACACTTGAACAATGCATTTGCTAATACATTTGCTCATTGATCATCTCACTATTGTGCATCCCATGCAATTATAAGTTTAAGAAAATCTATAATGTGAACCCAATTATCGATTTTGCCCCCACGTGTAAACACAATAATCCTAAAGCAATACCAACAACATGAAAACATGACATAATCCATGAACAAATAGGGGAGGAAGGAGGAATAAAAGAGCAACCAAATACAACATTCTTGGAAAGTGAATGCATTGTGAAAGAAATTGACATGCTTTTCGTTTTTTTTTTTAAATTTTATTTTTCTAAGGTAAATTGTGTTTTTGTTATAAACAATGACAAGGCATTTCTTGCAAATCGACATGAGTCATCTTCTAAGCCAAAAGAAATATATGAACAACATGCATGTGTATGACATAACAAATTGGCACCAAAAAAAAAAACCCTTGGGATGAAGATTGTTATTTGTTGCACATGTTTTCAAAGCCATAATTTTTTTTAAAGGCCATAGATATTTTTGTGACAACAAGAGCACAACAACAAACCCTTAAGAAGCTTGAGTTATATATACATACAATCAACACATGCCATGAATCTATACCCTACCATAGTATGCATAATAATAACAACATTATACCTTCTCATAACAACAATGACAACAATAATAGATTGATCAATTGCAATTGATTCTAGATTGATATGAGAGGTTGCACAAGGACCAAACAAAGACATATTGTAGGTGGGAAAAACTACAAAACTCCAAAAGCAAAAAGTGGCATATATGAAATTCTCATAGTGGTGTAGCCTTGTTGTTGTAATTGAAAGAGGAAGAAGTTCAAGCTCTACAATTAAAGGGCTAGTAAACAACAACAACATCAAATAAGTATGTATTCCATTGGGTATTTTTTGGGACCATATCTCAACTTAAAAAGTCTAGTATTAAGATGCACAAAACATACACATGGGAAGAGAAATGAATCAATCGTTGTTGAGAAGACAAAAAACTTGAAACCTTAATTGGCAACAAGCATGGTTTCATCAATGTTGATTTGAATGTATTCACCATTTTCAAAATCATCTTTCTTTCTATTGGGCCTTAAAAGGCAATGGTGTCACTGATAGTCCTTTGCTTTTGGTTGAGTTTTTGGATTGAAAGTTGCTAAAGGAGCCTTAGAATTTGTTGCCTTCAATGATTCTCTTGTTGCCCCTAACACATAACTAATGGATTATTTCTCACCTTTATGTTTTTTTTGTTTCCATTGTCATTCTCTTGTTGCCTTTACCACACACAATTGATAGATAATAGTTGTTATAGTAACGTCCCACCATATCATTTTTTTGTGTAGAATTGTTAGGTGGATGATGTTCAAAATTGTTATAGTGACAACCACTAATGAACCTTATACTTGATTCACCTAAGTCAATTCCAATTATCATCATCATTAAAATAAAAATAAAATTTACAACAATGGTTGTGTGAAGCAACACAAAGCCCTAGAATAATAATTAGGGTGGAAGCCAAAGGTCCTAAGGATGGCATAAGGTGCCCTCCAAATACACAAATACACAAGAAAATAGAAAGAAAACCATTGAAGTGGGAAGTTGTGAAAGGTGCTCGAGCACCTGCCCCATCATCCAGTACAAACTCATCACACACAACGAGGGGTTTCAAATTAGGGTTTCAAATTAGGGTTTCGTGTGTACCATTCCATTCGGGGTACTATTAGGGACGAAGAGTCTGACAAATCGGCTGCTATTGATGCGAACAACTCTGTGAGTCCTCGGAGTTCGCAGTCGTGCTTGCGTTCTGCCACAAAAAAGAAAGGAAGGAAGAAAGACAAGCAGGAGGAGGAGGAGGAGGAGGAAGAAGAAGAAGAGGGGAAGTAATGTGTTTGTGGGTCCAGAATTGATTTTAAAGGCTTCCACTTTTTGCTGCAAAAATAAGTAACTGGGTCCTTGTCTCTCTGGTTTTTTTGTTTGCTGCTCCTGCTGGCTGCTGTTTGGCTGTTTAGGCACTGAAATA
>Ga0209208_10009945_pt1 | contig 12437 bp, 10 predicted proteins | sample S1TSphfallax_3_FD_187694 | JGI IMG/M metagenome (GOLD analysis project Ga0209208, IMG submission 187694) | Host-associated microbial communities from peat moss isolated from Minnesota, USA - S1T2_Fd - Sphagnum fallax MG (SPAdes) (version 2) | ecosystem: Host-associated > Plants > Peat moss >...
ATGCAGGTGAGGGTATTTACTGAAATCGGGAGCAGCACTCAGCTGCCACCTTGCATGCCGCCTTGTTTTGATAATGCTCTCACCCTTGTGCTCTCTACCTTACACTAAAAAGGTCCTTGCAAATGGTAGCAAACCACAGTGCTAGGAATGCTATGAAAGAACCATGTATCAATAACAATAGGGTGGAAATTTATTTCCATAATGATAAAGTTTCTTCGTGATATTTTAATGTGACATATTTGCAAAAAGCTACTGAAGTTCACATTACCACAAGCCCCACCAGGTTTTTTTTCAGACACAAAAAATTTACAAAAAGTTACAAAACCAAGCATTTCAAGAACTTTGGGAACTATGAAATACCTTTGCTACTTTACACTTTTGCCCACAAATTTAGCACCATCCAATTTTTTTTGAAGTTGTTGGATGTATGATGAATTTACAGATAGCATACTACCACTTTCAAAGTACCATTTTACATATTTGACACTAACAAGAGCCATACAGTAGTAGGGTGAGGTGGGCCATTGTTGATCTAGTATAGAATATGTTTTGCAAGGTTTAATTACGAAGCAAATTGTCCACCTTCTAAACAAAGGTTGGTGAATCGAAGAATCAAATTTGCTCCAGTGCTTTCTGTACCTGGCCAGCATTGTAGCCTGATCCAGACACAATTTCTGCCACTTTTTTGTTTGTGTGACATAGACACTATAGGCCCGGTAGTGTTTGTGCTGTTCAACATGAACATGCATGGCTGACATTGGATAGATAATGTTGAAGATTGCATGCCGGAAGAAGATACATCATTTTCTAGAATAGAAGATTATGCTCCATAATCTACTCAGATTGCTGATTACGATTATTATGTTCTATTGTAGAATTCTTGCAGGTGGGTGAATGTTATCATAATAACCAATATACATTTTCATAATATTTCAATGAGAAAATGAGTAATACATACAAATGGAAATTGAACTAACTGAAATGAATTCTTGAAAGTTATTATTTCCCTACTGAGATAGTGTTGTTGTGATCATTTAGGCACATATGCATGCCCAATTTCAGAGGGAATTTTGGGAAGTTTTCCTTGTACTTTTGACTGTGCTTATTCTCATGAACTTGCCTGGAGCTTAGTTACAGTGCATTCACAAAGTCTAAGGCACTCACCAAGATGGCAGAGTGGGTAACCTTTCATCAATACCCTTTCCTTTCTTTAAAATTCAAGTTTCTTTATGGAAGTCACTTAATTGTGGGCCCTCACAGGTTCTGATGAGTATTGGGAGGTTCTCTCTTTTTGGAACCTGAAACTGGCAGGTAAAAAGATAAGGCACCACAAAGATCCAATAAAGGATCACTGGCTGGAACCATAAAAGAGGAGACAAAAAGGGAAGGCCAAAAGACACACAACCCACAGGAACCAAGAAAAAGGGGGAAAGCTAGTCCTTCTTGTGGTGGGAGGCAATCTCACCCATGGCCCCTTTAATGTTGCATGCATGCAAATCGTGAGATCTAATAGTAAGGGGGGTCTAGAATAAACATCACTTGTCATTGCAATCTTCCTCTTTATAGTAAAGGTTAAAGCATGTTGAAAAGCAATACTAACAGATTGCCTAAAAAATTGAATGCAAAAAGATAAAGATAAATGACCTTTCGAACATCTATCTTGGAAAAGATGGGCATGTTCCCTAATGAAACAATCCATATCCCACCGAGGTGCACCGTGCACCTCCATGGCCATCAGAATAAAGTGGTGCCCTTCATGAAGCCTTCTATACTTGTGGATCTTAGCAATGGCACTAAGATTCGCAACTACACTTGTTGGTTAATTAATGACACTCAAAACCATTGTCTTTTGCGTCAGGTCAGTAATCATCACATCAATAATGAAGACCTATTCCTTTTAAGCTATGTAAAGATTGACTCATAATGAAACTCTTGATGTAAAAATGTGCCACCATTCTTTCCATACAATGTGTCCACTTTCTCAATCGAAGGCATACATGACATCTCGAATGGTGTCGTGTGTGGTTATCCATTAACCTCCAAACAGGCAACGAGTTAAATGCGTGCTTGATGTGTCCAACTTGTGTCCACATTAGCACGTGAAAAGACTTGATGCTAAAGGTTGATTCAAACCAAAATGAAAACACAATGCTAAGGTGAAAGTAAAGTGTGTGATGCAAAATGAAGAGATAAATGGCCTAACAACCAACCATAGCCCTGTCCCTTTGCTTAAACAAATACAAATTCAAGTTTTGTACACTAAAGGAATGGAATCACCTTCCAAGATAGACCTTGGGATGTGTCATGGTGGATATCCATCAAATATGCATGTAAACTTGGGGTGCCAGTGACTACTAAATTTTAAAAAGAAGGGTGCATATCCCTAGTTATAGAAAGAAGGTCATTTCGCACTACACATAAACATAACTAAAGCAGGTGTGGTGTCACAACGTTAGCCTTGGGCTCATGACCAAGGCTGACACGCCCCTAAGTCCCTTGTTGAACCCACTTGAGGGTCCAACTATGTAGAGTTGCGGAAAGTTGGGACTTGAGGGCCGCTCTCGACTTCCAACACAAAAAGGGGGTAGAGGGGCGTGCTAAAAGTCCTAGGATTAGACTAGGAAGAGGGACTAGATTATCAAGCTTGAATCTGCATCCAAAACCAACCACAAGAGGGTTAGTTAACATTCGGGAAGACCCTTGGGTGTTGGGACAAGCCACGGGCACTTTGACACACTTGACTCACCACGGCCCGGATTTGAGGGAAGCCACCACCTTCCCCCATATAGTATTCTCTGCAGCTCCCCGCAGGAGCTACATCCGAATGGCACATTTTCCCGGGATTCCCAAGGAGGAGTCTCGAAACTGTCCCGGGTTGGACTCCCGGGATTTTGGACACTCACAACTCCTGGTTCTGACCTCTGATTGGAGTGAGGTCTAAACCAAAGTTGTAGCTCTCCTCGAAATCTTTCTAATGCCTCATCACACTCCATCTGCAGACGTCGGAAAGAGGTCGATTCCTGACTTTTAGTGGTCGGGAGTCAAACTGCCAGTTTGACTCCCGGCCTTTCTTTTGCCCATAACTTGGGCTGCAGATGTCCAAATGGTTCATGCGAGATCATTTTGGACATTTACACTTCAAGACCTTTCCAACAGTATAAATAACACCCCAATGAGAGGTGTTTTGACCCCTTCTGTCGAGCTCTAAAGATTCGGGAGTCCCGCAGGACTCCAAGTCCCCAACTTTGGGAGTGTGAGTTTCATCCTCACACTTGGCCAAAATGGGGTTGCGACAAAAGCAAAGGCATGGAAATGTGCAAGCTAGAAGTTCAACCCTGGAGTCACATTTGCATTCCTAAGAGTGTGAAGGAATGAACCCACACACTCCCAAGTGGACTCCACTTTGGGAGTTGGAATCCTTATGGAATTTCCAATCTTCAAAGAGTTATTTCAGGGGTCGGAACTCATTGGACCAAAGAGTTCATTATACCATTAAAAAGTTATTGGAATCTAAATGTTTAAAATGAGATTGCATGATCCATTTGAATACTTAAAACACAAGTTATGGCCAAAAGAAAGGTCGGGAGTCAATGTGCCAATTTGACTTTCGCCCACTAAAAGTCAAGAATCCCCTTAAATAAGTGCATGCAGGTGGTGTGCCATATATTGTTGGAAAGTTCTTGACGAAGGCTACAACTTTTCTTCAGACTTCATCTCAATTGGAGGTTTGCACAAGAAGTCATGGCCTTCCAAAGTGCCTGGAGTCTCAATTTTGTGAATTGGGAGTTTCAGGACAAAATGACATTTGAATGTAGCTCTCGTGGTTAATCATAGAGAATACTATAATGGGGAAGGTGGTTGTTTCCTCCCAAGTTTAAGCTATGGTGAGTTTTGTGAATCCATGTATGCTCATGGTTCGTTGTTGCACCAAAAATGCTCCAATTACACACTAATCAACTTGTTGTTTGGTTTGTACAAGTTTGTGTGAATAATTGAACCACTTGTCACTTTTCCTAGTCCCCATCTCGGAGCTCCATCACGCCCTTTCTACCCCCAAAATGTTACGAACTAGGGAACGTACCCCAATTCCTTTCGATGTTTTCACTTTCGAATTCATATTTATGATAAACCCATTTTCGAACTTTCTGTCTTTCAAGGAGTGTGGGGGTGCGTCACATGGTTGCCCCTCAACTTAATAAACATATTTGTCCAAAACAGGTTTATCGAAAATATGAAACCTAGAGCACAAATAAGGAGCCACCATAACCCAACTCCCCAAAAAACAGATGGGACACAATCCTCGATAAATAAAAAACATATACCACCAAAGGATATCAGTAGTTGAACTTGATGTTTTATTAAGGGGCCCTGAAAAGTCTCCCATGATCTTGGACCTATAATGGGGACACATACCTACATAACTCTTTCGTTGAAACTTGCCAAAAGAGACAAGAAGGAAGAAGGAAGTATTGTCCATGTGAGATAGGAAGGTCGACAAATTACACATGAAAACACAATGCCCAAAACAACTTGGGCATTTCCCAAGAGAGGGAGATCATTAATATGTGCCATGTTTTAAGATAAAACTTCATCCAAAAAATGTGTGGCAAAGTCCTGAGAATCCACTCACACACCCAAAATGTGTAAACCATTTGTGACCATAATGTAGCTCGGAGGAATCTTTATGCTTGGAGAGATCTTTGATGAATTTCAAAGCTTGCACTTTGACACTTTGACCTTAAGCCCAACTAAGGTTAATTGTGTCAAAAGGTGGTCGAAGGTGTGGGTAATTTGACTCATAAGCCCCATAATGTGGATATCATCCGCTAAGGATGGAAATATGTAATTGGGGGTTCGAGTGATGGTCTTTATGAAAGCTCGATAGTGGGCCAAAATAAATAAAGGACCTCTTAAAGGATCACCTTGCCTCATGCCTAAATATGATTCAATAATGGTGACCCCTTTTACATGACGCCCATGTTGATAATAAAGACAAGAATGAACACTATAAAAAAACTTAGTAAAGGGGACAATGTTCACCAAAGGCCCCTGGCATCACACAACTCTATAAAATTAGCAACTTGAGAAACATGATTAAAAACACTTTAATTGTGTTTTACTACATATTTGAAAACAAATGATAATCTTATCAAATATCATATTAGTACCAAATGCAAATTATGCCACATGATATAGGAAAGGCATTTGTGCCATACATATAAGATTACAAGCATAACTAGTGGTTGTTTAGGCTTTTGCAGAATGTAATCATTCTACATATAAGCCACAATGCACACGTCCCTCGCTATAATTGTTTCCATAAGCTTTGTTCAATAGAATTTTTAGTTTAGAAATTAAAAACAAGTTAAATTCATGGATTCCCAAGTACATGTGTGCCCATCTAAAAACATGCTGAAATACATGAGAAATTTGGATGACTTGCTTAACACAAATTCAGTAGAATTGGAGGAACATAATTTTTGGAATAAATGTATATGAAAATTTTATTGAAGTTATTAAAATCTTTGTGTAAATGAACAGAACTAGACAATAATGTCAAATCCTATTAATCATAATCAGTAAAATCAATCTAATGTGGGTATAGAAGTGGCTAGTCAAAAGAATCAAACCAAAAGCTATGAATTTTCACAACAATTAGAGGCTAAATCAACTTACATAGACAAAGAAAATAAGACTTTCTGTAATCCTTGGGATGATTAAGAAATTTCTCAATTGCAAACTACCTTAACCATAATAACATACTATACTTTCCACAGTAGTTAGGAATCTCAGTTATGATCAATCAGATTCCTAATGTGATTCTATTATAGAAAAATAGGACCCAAACCTTGAAATATTTCATTTAAACATTACACAAAATCTCAAATTTGATGATTCATATTTTATTGGTAAATTGTCCAAATGAAAAAATCAAAAACTTATTCATAAATTTCCTTCAATAATGTACACAAATTATTATTTATATATATATATATATGTTAAAAAAAGAATTCATTAAAAGAAAAATATTAATTTTTTCTATTCAATAATATTTCAATGACCATTTTTTGGAAAAGAAAAATTCAAACACATGATTTGTAAATGGAAAAACCTTTGTGGGTAGTTCAAGAATAAATAAAATATATCTTTCATATCTTAAACCTTCATTTGATTTGTGAATTTATATTATACAAAAAATCTTGCAATATATCATAATTTTATTAATAATTTTTAATTTAAACATATGAGTACATAAAATTTATCCACATAAATATTTATAAATGGATCAAAAATAAATTTATATATATATATAAATTAGTCGTATTAAGTTGATTTACAAATTTAATTCAAATATTTTAATTATACTTAAAATAGTAATTGAAATTTCTTCTAGTGATGCCACGTATAACCTCCAACATAGTAAGATTTTGTCACAATAACAACAATAATTGAAAGACTAAGGTATTATTCTGGTTGAAAACACTTTGCCAAAGTTCAAGAGAAAGTGAAAAAAGAAAAGATAATCAAGAAGAAATAGAAGAAGTTTTGTGCAAAGCTATTGCAATAGATGTGTGCATCAAAGAGTGAAATCAATCAATTATTTGTTATAGTCTTCCAAAACTGTCCAAATTGCTAAAGCTTCTGCAAATTGGAGGTGCTACATATACTAATAGTAAGATTAGATAACGAGGTTCAAGATAGGCAGTCACAAATGTTAGTAGAAGAAAAGCATGCAAGGACTCCTAGCATTTGCAATTCTTTGACATACAACATAAGAAGATGAAGGGAAAGGTCTACAATTAACTTGATTACCATTAAAAAATTCTAATTCCAATAATTTTACTATTAGTCAAGTTATGGTTCTATGGTCTAAAAGCTACCTTGTGATAATGTTAAAACATAATGGAATAGTTCAAAATGCATTCAATCAAACCAAAGATATGAATAGAATCACACTGAGGTCCATCATATTTGAATCAAACCCCACTTTACATTAATTCTTTCCGAACAGTTTACATATAGTTATACCTATCCACATGGACACTACCAGTTCTGCCATTGAAGTATACAAGTTCAATTTGACCATCTTTTCACAACTATTTGACATTTTTAGACCATAATGAAAACTTGTAAGTTACACAAGTTCATGAACTATCACCAAGTTGTTCAACTACGGGACAAATGTTTGCTTCCATTCCAAGCAACCAATATCATTGTATAGTGCCAACCTAGAACATACCTTAACATTACAACATAGTAAAGCACAACCAAGCATAAAAGCAGTCACCCATAGAACCTAGAGAAGTGTGATTTTTAAGGAGAAGTCTAGGTAGTTCAATGAAAGTAATGCACCTAGTGTGTATTCATCATCATTGGTTTTTGTTTCCATGGAAGCCTCAATGTCCATGGCATCTTTGTTGCTATCGTCAAACTCCAAATTGCCAAGTGTTGAAATAGAGTTGGTAGTTGCAAGCCTTATGTTGTGTTGCAATGGTAGGCCGGGTTTAGGCATGAATGAATGGTCTTGTGCTCTCTTCTTGTTCACACAAGCAATGCGCATGTGTGGGGGCTCTCAACACAATGCACATGAGCAAAACGATTAGACTTGCCTATTGTAAAACTTCATCAACTGCTTTTGTTAGTAGGAGAAGGGACACTTTCAACACAATGCAAAGTAGCTAGCAAGATTTCAAAACACCTTTCACCCATTTATAAAACTCAAATGCAAGAAGATAGACGTCAAAGCAATGAACATATAAACTTACAACATTGAAGTAAACTTTGCACAAAGATAGAAAGCTAGAAGGTGATGCAATCATTGACATTAGAGTGGGAAATTCAAAACGTTGTGCCAAAACCTAAAACCTAAACTTAGATCCTTAATTGTTCATTATAGACATATAACTCATCTATTGTGTCTTGCAAAGGCTTCAACAAATAAGCAAGCCCTGCAACACATGCATCTCTATCAAGCTTGTATGTACCCTTCTCAATGTTTGTGGTTAGCACAATGGTGTCAACTAAATCATCATTAACATAGGTTGTATCTTCTGGCTCCTGCATACTTCCAAGCAATAAGTTGCAGTGTGCACACTAATCCTTGTAATATGTACTAAGCAAAGAGCTTAATCCCACGATCACCAATTTAGGTTACACAAGTGTAGATAACCCAGTCATCCCTATCGATGAACACACTTTAGACCTAAAATTTGGTGCTCAAGTTTGATGATTGTATCAATCTTACTGTAGCCAGCATGGGCGCATAAGAAAGGTTGTCAATTTTCAATTAAGTTTAGGCTCCATGGACACCAGCACAGCCTCATTTGGATCATTCGCGGGTATTGCCTACTGTTGCTGATCTGCACTTGTCTCAAGCTACGATTGTGACTTTTCCCCTTCTTTTGATCCTGCAATCCTTTTTCATAGCTGAAGATATAACTGGATTGAGACGAGTATTAGCAGCAGCTCAATATGTAAAACTAGATTTACACCAAAGCAACAAATCAGCTACGATCTGTATCAACTATGTTTGGTTGGGTAGCTGCAAGTGACATCAATTGGAATTGAAAGCAAGGGATGTGAAGATCAAGGTACACCCATTCAACTCATTTCAAATAATGGAACTTTTATTGGATAGCTTAATATTCCTCTATTCATGAGTAGTAATTGGTTCTTTGGACTTGAGTTCTCCTTTTTTGGCTTGCCACCTCCTCTGTTTTGGCTTCTCCCCATTACAAAGCAAAGTCCAACATTGCAAATCATGAACTCAATTACTGTCATTCAGATGAATTGCAAGTGGATTGTGCAATAATTGAACATTTTTTTGCTTCTAATAAAAACTTTAATTTACAACAATTTATGCACACATTTTGCTAGGCAGTGCCAATGGATCCAGACTCTGAAGTAGGTGGCTCGAATGGTTTTGGGTGTCCACTGTAAATTTTTCTTCTTCCCCATGAAACTTTCCCAAGTACGGGCACCTCTTCTAGCTCATCCATTAGTAAAAGACACATGGTGTGGCCTTTGGAGCATTGTAGAAAAAGAATTGACCTTTGGGTACTATTTTTTTCTTCCCCATGAGACTTCCCAAGAAGTACCCACCTCCTGTTGGAACCTTGGAGCCTACTTCCCTAACTAAAGCAGCAAGTGGGTTAGTAGAGAAAGGAAGGTATGATCCATGATTGTGGTCCAGACCATGTCACCTAAAAGAATAGATTTGCTTTTGAAGTTTTATTGCAATTAAAAATCTGCATTTCATTTTGAAAGTCCACCTATGTTTAGCACAAATGTAAAAAGTGATGCGGTTTTCATCAAAATTGAATACCTCGTGATTTGACTCACCTAACCTAACCAACTAGGCCCTTAACTTGATTTAAATGTTCAATATGTTGTAACAGATTGAGGAGGCAATAGAGAAATTATGCATGATCCCAGGTCTAGAGGATTTGCTTTCATTGAGACTCATCCTCTCGCCAAGTTGGGGGTGCTGCAGCCAATGTGGAAATTGGGAGTTCCCATTATTGTTGGGCAGTTGCCACAATTACATCCTTTTCTTCACCAGGTCCAAATCTGTCTGTTACTATTGAGAATAATAAATATATGCAAATCAAAGAGTGTAATATCTATTGTTACGAAAGAAAGAGTCAAATTAAAAACCGTCTACACAAATATTTTGAATGGCACATAAAAATCACACTTCATATTCCATGTTTGGCATCAATTTAGGTTCTTGATTTAGTTCATCTTCTCGGGGTTTGATCAATTACCTACTAGCTGTAGGCAGTACACAAGAGCACTTGCATTGTATCTTATGTAAAGAAAGAGGGAAGGATAGGGAAAGAGGAAGGGTGCTTGAGAGCTTTTTTCTTGATCTTCTTTACAAAATATTGGGGTAAAAAAAATTACAACACAATTTGTTTGCAAAAAAAAAGTGAAAAAGAGAAATTGTAAATCCATGCTGCCTTTGAACCTTAAGAAATGCATTATGGTCAAAACATGGGGCACCTATGCTTCGTGATTTGACCATAACTATTTAAATAACAATAAAATGTTATCATGATCATGCAATGATACATATATTTCATGGATTCCTTGAATAGGAAACTGTTTTCATCTTTTTGGATATTTTTGAACAAGGAATAACCCCCTATGTTGTAAGTACTTGCCATGAAAACCTAATGATCAATTTATGCTTCAGCCAATCCTCAACTTGGGTATATATTCATTTGCCCATTAATTCTCAATTTAAAAAAACAAAAAGGGTTTCACATATAATCATAAATTTCAAAAAATATGAAATGGTTAAAAAACTAGCCAAAGAATCGTCGGTCCTTTGCCATTTTGTGCATGAAAACCAATGATTCTTTATGGCTTTCAAAATAATCAGAAGTGGCAATTTTTTTGTTCTAATTTTTTTTCCAAAACTTTTGACCCGATGATTATTTCATTTTGAAATATTATAGAACCAAAACTATTGATTCTTTAGAAATTCAAAAAATTGCCCAACACACTAGTAAGAACCCTCCCCTTCGTATATATGCTTAACTTCATAATAATGTTTGCCTCATGCATTATGATGGGTAAAGCCAACTAGTGAGAGACATTCTAAAAATGTGTCAACAATTAAAGTTATCCATATAGTCATGCGATTAGGGGCCGAGAACTGCCAGTTTCGGCATAATAATGTATCAAATGCGGAACTGGGAATGGAATTTTACATCTTGACATATGATTTTTGACATGGAAAGTTAATGAAGTCCCTCAAATTCGCCACATTTTGAGGAAAAGAAAGGTTCCAATCGCCATATATAGACTAAATGTGCTTGCAACTTGTCGGTATAGAGTGGGGTTTCTTCTTCTTCTTCTTCTTCTTCTTCTCTGAGCTGAAGCCGAATTTGGCTGATTAAAAAAAAATTATTTAAAAAATGCCAGATCTTGCATATAAGGATAATATTGCTTTGCTCAAACAAAGCAGCTTCCAAGTATAGTTTACAATTGACTTGTTTACTTTTGGATTCAGTTGGGGTGAGATTCTTGATACCCAGATTCGGAACCGCCGGTTCTTACACTTGTATCTGGGTGCCCCACACATCACACTGGTGTGATTATCATTAGAAAAAAATTCTGATGGAAATTTTTTAATTATCATTATTCTCAAATCATTACTCTCATTGCATCACTTTTTTTTTCTTTTTTTTTTCCTCCATAAGAAATTTGATTTTAGATTTATTGGAGTTGCTTCTAAGTGTGTCAAATTGTGTGTGAATGTGTGTATGCTTTTTTTTTTCAATATTATAAAGTAGCTGAAGTCATGATCATCCATAAGGCAATTTTTAAAAATAAGGTAAAAAAAGAAAATTAAACATCCTTCTCTATGGTTTGCTCCATATTTGCTTCATACAAAAACATGGTTCTGAAATTTGGCAACTAGAAATAACACGTTTTTCACCATGTTCATATATAAAACTGCCAACATGATTTCTTTTTCAAAATTGTGATATCAAAACGTTGATGATTTTTTCCAGAAATGCCGTAAAATTAGTTAAATTTACATTAGAAAAAATATTCCAAAAAAAATTGTAAATAAAAAAGAAAAAAACCAAAGTTACCCTCTCACTCCTAAGTAGTAGGTGCAAGATCCATCCTCTTATAAACATGCATAAATACATTTGGTGTTATGGACTTTAGTGTTGAGTCCCTTAATACGATGCTAGCCATTTAGGACTTAAACCTAGTTATCATGAAAATTTTATGTTAAGCTAACATTCACTTAAGATTAAGCTATTGACCATTTAACATTGGGTGCCACCTAGGATGCCATCTAGATTTTCATTTAACATTGCCTTAACATCAAGTGTGAATGCACCATAAGGAGGATGGATATCCATGGATACAAAAGGTACCCTCCAGATAAACCACGGAATTTCTTTGAGTGTGTTCTGTGCATAGGGGGGTGTCCTACCTACTACAGTAGGAAGGTTGGTACCCGGCGGGTATGAACCCAATCTCATGCCCATCCAAAAACAAGTTCTCAAAAGCCCAAAAAGGGTAATTCAAGGTTTTTTTTTTCCCCTTCCTGCAGAAATTCACACTAGGTTTTTTTCTTTAAAAAACCAAATACCCACCCAACTGTGCACCAAACCCCTGGTTGTTATTTGAATGGGTAATGGTTAAGCTTTTCTTCACATTTTTTTTCTCCCTTCAATGGCTCAGATATTTCTCTTCATGCAAACTACTCTTACTACTAAAGTGTTATAAACTCAAGGTACTACTACCATAGCCTAGGGTCAGTTTCCACATTCACAAAATGAATATATTTTTTTTTCAAAAGATGAATTCATTTTTAAATTTTTAAATTATATTTTTCCCCCTTCATCTACTATAATATTGTGATATGAGTTGTGAAATTATTCAGAATGTAGCCTCTGATAATTATA